>Ga0116227_10010869_pt1 | contig 15623 bp, 12 predicted proteins | sample S1TSphgellanicum_FD_89693 | JGI IMG/M metagenome (GOLD analysis project Ga0116227, IMG submission 89693) | Host-associated microbial communities from peat moss isolated from Minnesota, USA - S1T2_Fb - Sphagnum magellanicum MG | ecosystem: Host-associated > Plants > Peat moss > Unclassified... | reverse complement strand
TTTTGGTCCCGGTTTCTTTTTTTTTTTTTTCTTTTTTTTTTTTTTTTTTTTCAAAAATCTGGTTCTGGGTCTGGTTCCAGACCTAGTTTTGGTTCCAGAACCAGATCCAAAATCAGACCCAGTTCTGGCCGGTGGTTCTAACCAGCCAAACTGGGTAACTGCCAATAAATGGTTTGTTCATGGGTACCTCAATGCAATCTTGCTTCTTTCAATTTCAGTTGTGCATTTCTAACTTGCAATTATTAAAGAGTTGTTGCAATCTGGAAACTGGTAGTATATAGTATAATCATGGGGTGATTGCCGATGTAGTTGAATTAACTGCAGGTGGATGGTTTTTGCAGGATCCTGGGATGACGTGTTCAAGGTGTCTGTGGGCCTTTACATCTTTGGCACTGTCATCTGGAATGTATTCTCTTCAGGTGAAAAGATTTTTGACTAACTAATTATTTTACTTAACACCCATTACTATGGATCTAGGAATGCATTTAAATTTGTCGGAGCCATGCAAAAGAGGCCAATTGGATGCCACCTCAATCCCCAGGTGAAACTATAGTTGCGTTGCTTCCACTTTGTGCTGTGGCAACAGCATGTGCTGTGCTATTTGATGATTATTTTGGAGGCAGAATTCTCTAGATTCACTGATAAGCAATTAATCTTAAGACATTTGCAATACATGTTGTATTTTTCCCTTGCACATAATTGGATATGTATTGATTGTAATCTGGTCAATGAGGTGGATTAGAACTGTACACAGGAAACAAAGAGGGGACCAAACTAATTTTCTTGCCTAAATTCGTCCTCGCAGGAGTTTCAACCCTACTTTTGCATTTGCCTTACCTGCACCTTTGCTGCTGCTTATTTCTTCATTGAATCAAGTCCTGTCAAATAAAATCTTACAAATCTTGTGACCTGATACTTGATTTCATAGAATGGTACTGAATTTCACTCCCTTTCTAGATACACTCAAATTGGAGATGAAACAGAGGTTTGAGGTGTAAACTAGGGCCCAAAGACAGGGTGTAGGGTTTAGGGTTTAGGGACATTTGTGGATAAATGTCCCTATCTTTGGGCCCTAATTTGACCCTTAAATCTCTGTTTCATGAAAACTAACTTTATGGATAGTTTTGTGGTTTATAGTTATCCGTCATTTGGCTGCTTCTAGTGTGATCATTGGGTGGTAGAATTTTTTTTCTGATTCGTCTTATGCAATTCCTACTTAGGGGACTTGTAGTTCTATCAAAAGCATGTTACTTGAATCTTCATGTTTGATGTGATCAGATCTTATGATTCACCTTCTATTGTGCACAAATGTTTTGTAATTTCTTACTCCTTTGCACAAGAAAGATAAGTTATGACATTAGTGGAAATCCTTTCCTTCATGTAGGAGACTTCTTCTCCTTTGTTGTCATTATTGGAAATATTCAAATTTGGATTAGAGGGCTATTTTTTAACATGAAATTGTGTTTCCATGCTACTTCATGGGAAAACCTTGGATGTTTATGTATGCCAAAAAGGTTGCATCATCAAACAATGCCTCACAAAGGTCAATACCCCGATCTTGTTTGGATGTTATTTAGGATCTTCAATGTTTTGACCTTTATTGGTTTAACCAATTGAAAGGTTAGAGGTTTTAAGGATACTCAACAAGAATTCCATGTAGGTTGTTGTCATGTTCTTTACTCAAGAGTTACCATCAACTTGCACATTATATCAAAATACAATCTACAATATTGAGATCTTTGTATAAATTACTATAGTTTGTGTTGGTGAAGGTGATTTTGGATTCCCTTCGTCTTTTCCCTTGTCCACATTAATGCTTTAATGATTTCGAGATGATAGTTGGGAACTATTGGGAATAGTTGGGTTGTTGTGACATGTGGTCGGTGTGTTTTTAGTGCTTTACATATACTATAAGGAGCCATTTGGTTCTCAATTGTTAAGGGCCATTTAATTCCTCATTTTTCTCACACCCCAATATTTTGGCATCAGATATTATTTATTTATTCCAATACTTTACAAGTTTGTTGGGTAACTTTTGGGTCCAAGATATTTTTTAAAGATCACGTAGTGGTGTACACAATGTCACCAAACCACATTATTTATATTGGATGACAAGGTACATTGCTTGTATTGGAACTTTAATTATTATCAAAGTTGCATTTTGGATAGTTGTGTTTTGATAGCTTGAGATCTAGTATCTAAATTCTTGATTATTTTTTCCCATTCCTTAATTTGGTTCCTTTTAATATAAGTTCCTTCTCATTTTAATGATGAAACCCATGAACTTATTTCACAATTAGTTTTTGTTCCATTTTCAAACAGAAAATTCAAATGTCAAAACATGTAACAAATTTAAAGCATTATGCTAGAGCACTTAGAATATAGACCATATTTATCATCCTCTTTTAATGTGTCATTTGATCTTCATCAAGCTAACTTTTCATTTATGCATTTGATCTAATGGAACTATGTACAAGGCTTTTGCAATCGTTCTTTGGTTTGTTTGCCCTTGGCAAATTCATCCTACAATGCTTTGAATTTGATGTGACCTTATTCACCAATCAATAAGTGGGTTATTTCGATGGCTTTTCATCTTTTTTAGGTTTGTTTGTCCTTGGATATTTATTTGACAATGCTTTGAATTCGACTTGGCCTTGTTCACCATTGAGTAAGTGGGTTTACCTCAATACAATGCAATCAACTTATTCATGTCATTGGGGTAGAGTTATTTGATTGTGTGATGGAAGGTGAGACTATTTGTTCTCCGTGATGCACTCCGTAATGTCTTGCTCTTTATTCTTCTTCAACAAGTTAGTTCCCAATGGTATCTATCATGTGACTACACATATGCTTCCATCAAATCCCATCTTGAAGCTTTCTTAGATGCAAGAAATTGGTAGTGTTGATGTGTTTCGGGATGAGAATGCCACATTTTGGGCAAAACATAGTGATCATTGGAATGAGGTATCACATATCTAAATCTACAAAATTTGATCCTCTCTTTGGTTCTTCATTGCAGTGGAAAGTATTAACATATCTAATTTACAAATTTGATCTTCTCTTTGGTTCTTCATTTATGCAATGAAAAAGGGCAAGGGGTCTCAAGCAGGTGTGAATGCAATGGGTGGGCATGAAAACCCACCTACATTACAGATAAAACTTATTTTAATTGCAATTTGCACAACTAGGAAGTAAGATCCTTTGGTAGTGCAAATTGTAGCATTTTCTATACACTATTACAAACAAAGGTTTAAGTTAATTTCAAAGATTTTGTGAAACTTTGTTTTAGATATATTGTAATTCGTACTCACAAAGTATAAAGACATGATCCTTGTGAAGCTTGGGTTTCTATGTTTGGTGCAAATTCATTGTGTACTCACTTCTCCTTGGTAGTTGTTGAAAATGTTCTTGGGTATGGAAAATCCTCTTAATTCTCTTCATCAATTTCAAACCCCAACAATTTGTTCTATGTCCAAGTTTATATCTACCCGCCTCATGAAATTGGAGCTCATTCCCTTGAGTCTTAATCAATATTGAGACACATATAAAGAGTGTTTTCATGACAACCCACCACCTTGTGCAGTCTAATACATAGCCAAAAGCTCAACCTTTCCTCCCGAGGCCAGGATTTCTCAAAACCACAATTGTCTAACAACAGCCAGCTTACAATTTTCTGGTTTTTTTCTTTTTTTTGGTGCAAAGTTGCAATAACGGTTGGGGATCAATGTGTTGCATGCATCTAGCTGCTGCAATATATCCACTTCACTTTGTTGGTGCCATCATGCTAGAACCTACTGCGTAAATTAATATGGTGAACTCCAAAAACAATTCCTCCCAATGTGCCAATTTTTTTCAAAGAAAAGAAGCCTTTGTACTTGTTGCAAGGACTCTATTTTCTTTGCACCAGGATGCAAAATTTCACCAAAAACAGAAACACTGCCCCAAGCTGCAGCAAAAGGAGCCATTTGATAGTCCCTCAATTGAAGCTGTAGATTTTATTTCTGATGGAACAATAAGTAGCAGAGACCCATGATTACTGGGAGCTGCTGCAGCTTTCAGTTATGTTAGAACTAGCTAGCTAGCTAGCTAGCTGGGCAAATCTTAGAAAACCCACCAAAAAAAAAAAAAAAACCCTAACTGGAGAACTGCAGCCAAAAGCAAGAAAGAGCTGAGAATTAGGAGGTCTGAGAAAGAAAGAAAGAGTGGAGATTGGAGATTAAGGAGAGCTGAGAAAGAAAGAAAGAAAGAAAGAGTGGAGAATGGAGATTGTGAGTGTAAGCAAGAGAGCCTACTATATTTTCCATCACATGGGTTGACCATCCTAGGGTTCCCTGGATGATCTTCCAAACTCCCACAGATTAAGACTAAATCAGAGCTAGACATGAGCAGCAGCAGCAGCTGGATGGAAGAAGAAAAGAAATAGTAATTGCAACAGTAATCAAAAAACATAAATAGATCTCTAACTTTCAATGGTTATGGCTAACATATCCGGTGCCCTGTTTTTGGCTTGTTTTTTCTTTTGGGGTTTGGACCCAGAGCTGCATGATCTGGAGCTTGCAGACCAGATCATGGTGATGAGCAGCAGCATCAACAGCAACTAGAGGACATTGATTGCAAGCTTCATACCGGCTGCGCAATGGCCAGGGATGGTGCAAATGAAGTAATGCATCCCTGTTTGTCCCAGAGGAAACACTGTAGTTCCACTGGTGTCTGGTAGCTGACTGGTGGAGCATTCGGAGTACTCGGGGTAGCTCACTTTCACCACATCATGTGCTTCAGCGTTGTACACAAACTCTGATCATCAACAACAACAACCAAACAAGAAGCACAAGATCAAAACACATGAACAGTAAAACCCAAAACACACAGCAAAAAGAAAAAGAAAAAGAACAGAAGTTCCTGATGACCAGCAGCAGCTGATGCAGCATGAAAACAATACATCATGAGAAAGTCTTGGACTCACCGATGCTATCACCCACAACATAATTGTTGCCCCTGTTCCAGTTAGAGAAGTAGTTCTGGTAATTGGGATAGTTCCAGTTGAGTATGTACTTGGTTGCTGCAACAGCTTGCAGCTGCCCCAGTAGTGCCACCAGTAGCAGCAGCAATGCCACTGTGAGGAGTGATCCCGGCCTCCTCTTCATGCTGCTGCTGCTGCTCCTCCTCATACCTGCTGAGGCAACCATATAGCCTGCTGCCTGATCAGCTGCTTCTGCACTCACTCACTCACTAACTATAGCTGCTTACGATCCAAAATCAGACACAACAAGCTCAACTACAAAACAAGCTGAGATCTAGCTTGAGCTATAACTTCCTGCAATCTATGGTGCAAATACAAAAAAAAAGGATTTGATTGAAAGCTGTGATGAATGCTACTGAGTATGGCAGATCATGGGACAGACAAAACTATTTAAGCACTTCAGAGATGGTTGGTGGTGGCAGGCCGAAAGCTGCTGATCAGTGGGGGCACTATTAGGGGGCCCGGGGGAAGAAGGGGAGTAGCTGGTGATCACTGCTGCTGTCGGCCCAGCTGCAGCTGAGAGAGAAAGTGTGGAAGACGGAGAGAGACACACACACACACACACAAAGCTCTCTCTGAGAGAGAGAGAGAGAGAGAGAGAGAGATGGTGAGGGTCCACTAGAGAGTGGTTGAAGGAGCTTTGGAGAATCAAATCTGCAAAGGGGACAATGAAGTGCTCAAAGCTGCAAATGAATCATCATCACTGGTTTTCTGCATCACACAGCTTCTGACACACACCCAACAGACAGGAAACAAAAAAAAAGCCAAAAAAGAAAAGTAACAACAACAACAACACTCAAACATCATCTGATCTTCAGCTTCTGACACCAGCTCACCAACTTCTTACCAAGCTACTACTAGTACTTACAACAAACAAAGGATGGTAAGAAGCAAATGCAGCACACTTTTGCAGTAGCTATAGATCTCTCTGCTGCCTGCCTGCCTGCCTGCCTGCTGCTAGCTCCACTAGTGCTCTTGCAAAACAGTTCTAGTTGATCCCATGACACTATGTATCTATCACACTAATACTACTGTTTGCAGTGCTACTACTACACACATGAGCACAGCTTTTGCAGCTGCTTATACAAATGATCCTGAACTGGGCATCAAAGACTAGCTATCCTTGCTGCACAGTTTTTTTTTTGGCCTGCATCTCTAGTGTTGTACACATCTTCCTTCAACTGCTATCTATCAATTAGCTGCAACTGATCTGCTGCAACAAACTTTGGGCAGCTGTTCTGTTCTGTTCTGTTCTGCCTGCACAAATCTTCAGCTAATCAAAACTCTTAACCAATTTTGTGCATATAGAAACACAAGTGTGCTCTTCTTCTTCTTCTTCTTCTTCTTCTTCAGTATATTTAACACATGATTGAGAATAGGGTTCTTATTTAAATTAAAAAAAAATTTCAAAAAAAATTTAATCAATTTTATGATGTGGCTAGTAGCCACAAGTGGTGATCATCCACAACAATAATTAGCCAAATTTTCCTCAAATTTGGCACAAGTTTTTCAAAAAAAATTCCTTCAAATCTGGCAAATTTGGCACAAGTTTTTCACAAAAATTCCTCTTAATGAGTTGCACTGGATTTCTTTTTTTTTGGGGGCCATCTTTTGCCATGTATCTTTTCTGCTCAATTTCTCAGTGATGTTTATTGAAAGCACATGTTTGTTACACTACAACAGTCTGACATTAAACTTGACATTAGTGTCAAATTGTGATCATATGAGTCACAAACTTAGTAATGTGAAATCACAATATTAAATATATAATGAACAAATTATTATCATATGTATCACAAAATTAATCTCATATTTGAAATATTAGTGTAATATTTGTCACAATATGTAATGAATGAAATCACAATGTTTACGTCACATTTGTGTCATTAGTCAAGTCTTACTGGAAAAAGCATGTTTTGGAAAAAAAGCATGTTTTTAGAAAAAAAGCATGTTTTGTCATAGTGAAATGCACCAATTACATGCGGGAACTCTTCATCATTGTCCAAACTTTTTCATCCTTGGGTATTATTCAATATGAGTCTTATGGGCTAATCTTGTGACTCTCTGTATCAACATCATCATCATCACGGGTGCCTTTTTTTTCTTCCCCAATATTGTGAAGTAGGTGGGCTAGCTATCATCATCATAGACAAGAGGAATGAGCCAAATTTGGCCAGAGCTCAAGTCACCAAAGTAGAAATTTTTAAAGCTTTTTTTTCTGGCAACCTCCAAGAACTCATTGTCTAAATATGACAACTTCTGACCTTCTTTTGGTCTCAAAATATGATGGCGAGTTTGGCACTTTTTTTTCCCAAACAAACCCTTTGTACAAACACTTTCTTGGCTTTCCACTGGAGTTTTTTTTTGTCACTACTGTGCGACAATTCCAAGAAGAAGAAGAAGGAAAAAAAAAAACACTCCTCATCATCACACACTACAATAGAATGTCGTTTTTTCTTATTAGTAGTAGTAGTAGTAGTAGTAGTAGTAGGCCTTGGCTCATGACACAAGTGTGATATAAACTTTGTTTTAGGTGAGATAGAAGTAATGTGAGCTTTGGGTGGTACTAGGGTTAATAGCCCAAGTACCCTAGCAGTTCCAATACTGATCATTCTTTGCTGTGAGGTTCTGACATAGCCTGCAGAATTGGCAGCCTCCTTCCTTGTATGTACAAACTCATAAGTGCAAGATGCAACCCATGAGTGTTTTCTGCAACAACCACATATTTTGTTTATTTGGGCCTTCAGATTTGTCACTAGAAACTGACCTTCTGATACTAACTAAGCAAATCAAGTCATTCAGTGAAGAAGAAGAAGAACTAGGTACCACCACCAGCCTAGTAGGTACATCTCTCATCTCATTAGCAGTTCAAACAAAGTTCAAATCATTCTGTGAACTCTTTCTTCTTCCATGATCATCTTCTTATTCATTAGCTTGCCAATCAGAAAAAGGGCTACAACTGGTGCAAAAGAGCCAACACAAAAAAATAGTGTCCTAGTGCAACTGGCTCACAACCATATTCTTTATGATCCCACTGACTAAATTGTGTTGCATGAGAACTACTTGAGAAGGCACTTGCTAAGTCCTTCAGGGCCTAAGGAGTTCACTACTAGGGTTGAAACAACCTCAGGTTTACAAGCTCATAATGTTTTGCTTGATGGCCACTTCCTATTTTTTGGTTTTTTTTTTTTTTTTTTTAAGTTTAAATTTGTGCTCCTGTTACATTGGGGGAAAGTATTAAATTTTTTTCTAAATATTAAATTTTTTTTTAGAAAATTGAAAATTCTCAATTTTAATAGAATAATCTTTCAATATTTTATTTGTCAAATAATTATCCCTTTTATATTTGGTGTTTCAGAAAATATACAAAGAGTGACTCCCCCCAGATCATGTAGCTCGTGAGTTGCATGTCCCATTACAAATGAACACAATTCAAAAATTTAGGGGGTGTGGCACAATGAATTAAACCCCGAGACTTAGGCAAACACTTCTTTACATGACTTTTGCCTTTCAATTAGCACTCAATTTTATTTATTTATTTATTTTTCAATGAAAATTTGACAAAAAGAATCTAGGTTTTTTTTTTCTTTTTTGGCACAATGGACCTTCTTGATTGGGCTATCACAAAATACTTTGGACACTCCCATGATGGAAATTTAAGTAATCTCCTCACTTTGCCCAACTATGTAGGCCTAAAAGAGTAGGTATGGCTTTGGGTACAAAATATGGGGTAAATATTAGAACCACATGGGGAACATCTGAAAATTGTGGGAACATCATAGGGGAAACATTTGGCAAAACATATGGGATATAGAAAGAAACATACGGCAAGGGACACAAATTGGGAACTACAAGAAAAAAAAAGGGAACAAGTGGCAAAACATGTGATATAAAAATTAAAGAATACATGTGCGGGGACCTATGGAAACAACATTTAAGGAAGATTTAACACAAGGATATATAGATAAAATTAAGGAAAGAAATTGGCATATATGAGATAAAATTAAGGAAAGATATTGGCTATATGAGATAAATTAAGGAAAGATATTGGCATATATGAGATAAAATTAAGGAAAGATATTGGCATATATGAGATAAAATTAAGGAAAGATATTGGCATATATGAGATAAAATTAAGGAAAGATATTGGCTATATGAGATAAAATTAAGGAAAGATATTGGCTATATGAGATCAAATTAAGGAAATATATTGGCATTTGTTTAGGCTAATGCAAGGGTCAATATTCATGTATAGGGAAAGGAACCCCTTTGAGGGTCTTCATGGATGGATTTCATGGCCTCCTGGCCTATTATTGACTGAGGCTGGGCTCCAAAATCCAGGAAGACAGACTCCACAAGGGATTTCCTTCCACCCAACATGATGAACTTTTTAAATTTCAGGAATTCTGTGAAACAAAAGGTGATACTTGTTTTCAAGTACTTTTTTGTTTTTGTAAGATTTTTAAAAATTTGCAACATGAAGTTCAAGACATTATGTCTTGAGAGTGGTGTGATGAATTATACACATACAAAATTTAAGAAGCTCACTCATTATGTGACAACATGTACTTACCAGGGTGTTTTTTTTTTCTTTCTACTGCAATATGCCAAATGTGTAGAGTAAGGACCAATGTTGGCAAGGTATCAACTTTCAAGCATACTTGATGGACAACACATTAAAAAAATTTGTTTGTAAAGCTTGGCAAAGTTTGGGCATGGGAATTTTTTTAGCAAACTTATGCCCTTAGGGAATGGACATAGAGGTTTTTTCAAAAAAACACATAAGCATGCATAATATGTATGGAAAAGGATGATGCCCATTGGACATAAACCCAAGCATGTGCATTAATGAGCATGGTAATATTAAATTGACATTGTGTCCAAGAAAAAAAACACATGGACGAGTCCAATACAAATGTGAATGTGAAATTATAAAATAAAACTTTGAAAAAAGGTTCTAACAGAAAGTTTTATTCATATCGTAATCCTACTTCAATAGCTAACTACCAAATTGTAACCTACACAAGATTGCATTCTAGGTGATTAAACAATCTTGCAAGTTGGAGTTGTTGATGTCATAATGTTTGCCTTGAGCTAGAGCCTTAGCAAATTGACACATAGATTGGTGGTGGGTGCCAATTGCACATTTAGACAATCCTTAAACATACACACAAGTAAACAAGACACTCAAACAATCATGTATTCAAGCTCACTCAAATAGTCGATGTTGCATTGGATTTCAATCAACACACTTGCATTAGAAAATTGGAGTATTCTAAAACTCAAATAACTTTGTATCAAACAAACAATCAACTACATCAAATAGTTGCATTCAATTTCACACAAACTCACATTCAACTTTAGACAAACTTGCATTCAATTAAACACACAAACCTGCAAATTTAACTTCAGACAAACCCATATTCAATTTCAGCCTTGGCAACCCATTTGTTATGTATCACAAAATCCCTAATTGTTTGCAAATTCAGATCCCCAACAAAAACACGCCACAATAGATGGCACATGGACCCTAATTCTAACTATGGGAGAAAAAATAGAAATAATCACAAGCAACATTGACCTCACAAACACGTTGACAACAAGGATGCCCATACATGTGGACACATGTAAACACTAAAACAAACACACAAATCTCACATGCAATACAAGAAACTTGCAAACCTCACAAGCAACATTGACACCACACATACCTCTATTGACCTATTGTGAAATTTTAAAAAATTTAGAGTGTTACAAAATTTTCCTCCCTTTGCTCATCATTTAGGTCTTATGTCCCTGGGGTTAAGGTACTTACAACAAACAAGTCACAAAAACAAACAACACAATTAAAGCATTATGCTTCAGAAGGCTAAGGTACCAAAACATAGTAGTTTGGTTCTTAAGGATAGATACTTGAAACCAACAAATAAAAAAACATGTAACCAAAACAAAAAAACAATTAGGGTTCCCCTTTTTCTTTTCAAGTATAATGCATATAAATTATTTTGCACCTTTCAACACCACACAACGTCAATCTTCTTCAAACAAATTAAAATTTACAATGAGGTTTTCGTTTTTTGAAACCATATGACTATCAACATGCATGTGTTCCTCAATTGATTTGGGCCCATTTATGCACCCAAATCTAGGGTCATTTAGCCAATTTTTCATAACTAAAACCAATTTGTCCAAAATTTTAATCCCAAGCTAACAACATCCCAAACTTGTGATGAACCTTGCTATACAAAAAATTCTTTTAATTTTGATTCGAGAATGGACAATGCCCATCACTTACCATGCAATATATGCAAGATTTGGAAACTACTATTCATGATTCATAAACCAAGTCAAAAGGATTTCAAAGAACTATAGAACTATAGGCACTAGAATCTTCCTAAAAATTGATAATTCAACTTTGAAGAATTCAAATGTAACTCCTTTAGGAGAAATTAGAGATCCAAATAAATTTGATTCTATCATTACAAACCCAACACATTCAATATTAGTGATAAAAGTGAGTGTTAATGTAGTGTAAATAGTCAATAATACTAGCATAAAAACTTCACGGTCATATATTGTAGCAACCGATATGTCAAGTTCAAAGCCCACATAATCTTGGATGAATTACCCATATAAAAGCATGGGTTGAACATAAAAACCAACATATTATAAGCAACATGAAGTTGAAATGAAGATGCAAAGGCCAAAAAGGGTCACTAATAACTTTAGCTTGCATGTGATGCTTAAGATGTGTTAACTCATAATCAAAATCTTTAGCCTACAACAATATTAAAAATCAAAGAAATAGGTTTAAAAAATCTACAAACTAAAAAAAATCAAACATAAAATCCAAAATTAGCTAAATCATGTACTTGCATTAGAATTGGTGTTATGCATCATACCATACATGGTTATAACAACAACAATTGCATTAGATAACAATGGATATCTTTGGGACAAAATTTTACCCATCTTTTGTGCCACAACCCATGTATGAAGAGTAGGAATTCTACTTTGTAATGCAATTATTTGTTGTGATAAACACATGTTTATGGCATCATTGAATTCTTGGGTTTCTTTTAAAATTATAACTTTGGTCACAAAATGAGTTTTGATATGAATTTCTACTTTTCAAGGGCAAAGAAATGCACCTTTACAAGCCTTAGCCCATTCCTATTTGCTTTTCCCACTTTTTTCATCTAAGTAATGGTTTTTTGAAGAAAATACTAAACATCCTTAATTGAAAACATGTCCCATTCACTAGAAGGAATCATATCTATTTAAACTAAAGAAACAATGATTAGAAGTTCCAATGATTCTATGAATGATTATATTCATACAATGTAATTTTTCATCCTATGTGAAAAATGAAATAGTCATAAATAAGTTGTTTTTGTCATTGATGGATGATAATATTACATATGGTAATTAAAAAATCATTAGTTCACAATTTTTTCATCCATAAGACATCCATGACATGGACAATGATCACATGACTTTTCAATGTGACTATCAAATGACTATATTTTGAACAACATGGTTGTTGGTGTATGATTAAAGAATGACTAATTTGCAATGACATGGATAATATTGACATGACAATTTCAAATGATTATCAAACGATTCTAGAATATGAGGAACCAATTGGAAATTGATTACAAAATGAATAATGTATAATGACATGGGTAATGTTGACCACCTAGTTACCTACCCACCCACCCACCCACCCACTCACCTACCTACCTACCTACTTCCTACCTACCATTTTACAACTTGTCTACTACCTACCTCATAGTCTTGTAGTGCTATGAAATAAATATATGAAATGAAAAACTTGACAAAAATTGAACACCTTTTGATGGTGTAGTTCAATGGTAAGGATTTGGTTTATCATTGTGAAGGTGAGAGGCTCAATTTTTAATACTTCCAACCTATGTTCATTCCTAAAGGGCTAAGGTAAGTAGGTTGAGTTACTACCTAATTAGACCTATTACCTATGTACATTTTAAATGAAGTAATCCAAAAAAAATTAAATTAAATATAAATTCAATCAATCAAATGGTCCATTGTTTGCTATTCATATTTTAGTCTTTCATTAATGTGACACCTTGGGTAGATGCAAGCTAGAGTGACTCACTTTTGTGACATAAGGGCTAAATTTTACAAGGTGTTGTGATTGTAAATTTCGTAACTATGCACATATATATGAATTTGATCTTAGGAACTTGGATTTAAGTTTTCAATTCAATTATCTAAATGAATATGCAAAATATTTTGCATAACTCATGAAGGTTAAAAAGTTATGTATTTTATAACTTGAACTTGTGGATTTGCCAATTAACAAAATTGTTTTATGTATGGATTTTGAAATGACCTAAATATGTTTTAATATTCTCTATGGGACTTAGAATACAATGAATTTTTTTAATGAACACAAGTTTGAACAAAATTAACACCATATTATTTAAAAAATATTAGTTATGGACTTTTAATCAATGTGAAAATGAGTGAAAAGCATAAAGTCCATATCTAATTCAATTAAAAAAAAAATTAGGCTAATTTTTTTTAGAGAAGCATAGAACAAGGGCCTCTAGAAGGATATGAATGTTTTAAAGAATTTTTAAAAAATAATATCAAATTTGGCCATAAATCATTGGAATTTTAAAAAAAAGTCAAAATATGAACTTTTTGGACTTTTTTTTGGAGTTCATAATGAGTCACTCTAGCTTGCATCTACCCCTATAGTAGTGTATATGATTTGATTTCTATGATTTGTCCTATATAACTTGACAATTGTGCTTTATGACTACAAAATTAGTCATAAATGCAATCATAAATTAAAAAATATCTTCTAGTGATTCCACCATAGTTTGAAGTCATTAGTAACATATTACTACATTTTGACATGGCATGCCCAAAACAACTAGCAACATAAGGTTGGGGTAACCTAAATGGAACATAGGAAACGATGTTAATTAATGTTGTTATGAGGATGCTCAAATTGGCCCCTTCATCTTTCACATATGTTATGTCCTTGTCCAACAACTCATAATTATCAAATGAATCGTAAATTTGCATAGCTATGATAGCTTTATATGTTTCCTAGACCTCAAGAATGCCAATAGTAATATGACATGCAACCCATTTCTTGTTGATGTAATTAACAACCAATGTAAAAAATATCAAAACCTCCTTGGGCCATCCATAAATCAAATGTACAAGTGAATGTGCTAACTTCAATAAGGGCAAGAAGGACATGATGTTCCATGGTCTTGTTAGCCATGTTAAGGATTACTTTGTTGTTTAACTATAACTTGAAAACATAACACGACCACATTGTTGAAATATAAACCTTTTCAACCAAATGTTTTCAATTGAATTCAATGGGTGGTAAGCTTTTTGCATTCAAATCTTCAAGGAATTGCTTTTGAGCAAGGTTTGATTTTCCAGTGTTCAATTGCTACAACATAAACTCATTATGTTTTGGACAAATGTAGAACTACAAATGCTCCAAAACTACATGACAACTCATGATAGTTATGCCATGATCTTTGTTATACATAATCAACCTTTTTTGATGTTGGGTGAAATTTCGTCCAACCCTTTCAACTTGTTGGATGCAATGATGCAAAATATATCTCATTCATTGAAACTTAAAAGCAATTCACAAAGGCACTTTTGATCATTGAGTTTGAGAAAAACCCACATAATTGTCATTTTGCTATGAGTAAGCCAATTGTTTTTTTATTTTGTTACAATTGGAAGAGTTAATGCTACTACCATCCCTTTGTTTCAGCTCATAGACCTCCCTTAACATCTTCACTCACATCTTTGTCATTGGCCAATTTGGTACCCACTTCAAATGCAAGTCCACCATCACCACCACCCCTCCCAACCCCATCTTCACCAATGCCAACGTTCTAGTTATTGTTAAACAAAGGATTGGAAAGCTTTCAATTTTTTGCCACTCCATTCCAAATAAAATCTTACTCTTCATTCATTGAACATGAGCATTGAACACCTTCAAATTCAAACCAAAATAAACATTAAAATGACAAATTACCAACAAAAACAAAGTCCTTGGAACCAATGAAGTTTGTAACACCAACAAAATTTGCACAAGCTTCAAATTACCAGTAATGACGTTCAATTAATTCGAATTTTGTATTTAGGGTTGCACCAATAATATCACACAAGCATCAATAACATTAGACAAACATCATCTTGCAACTAATGATGTATAAAACATCAACAAAGTCCTCACAAGCACTTACAACAAAATAGTAGTAGCTTGCAACTTGCAACATTGAAAGCAAGAAAGCTTACCTTGCGCAAGTGATCATTGGCCATCGACAACATAAAAAAGGAGAAGATCGCCAAAATTCAACACTTTGTATTACATTGTCATCGCCATGATGATAGGCCTTTTGCTTTTATAAATGGCACATCTTTCAACACTCAATAAGTCTACAACCTCGAGCTAGCGTTAAAACTCTCTAAGCCTGACTAGGTAAGGGTATTTGGGGGGGGGGGGGAGTGTGGGAAAAAAAAAGCCCCCCTAGGCAAGGAATCATGGGTTTTTTTACCTTAAAATTACCCCCCG
>Ga0116227_10010868_pt1 | contig 15627 bp, 12 predicted proteins | sample S1TSphgellanicum_FD_89693 | JGI IMG/M metagenome (GOLD analysis project Ga0116227, IMG submission 89693) | Host-associated microbial communities from peat moss isolated from Minnesota, USA - S1T2_Fb - Sphagnum magellanicum MG | ecosystem: Host-associated > Plants > Peat moss > Unclassified... | reverse complement strand
ATGGTCAAGAATGTGTCTAGCGTGCGACGCTATCCGTGACGGACCGATTGCCAGGTGAAAATCGATGCCAGCCGGGATTGTGAGCCATGGGCTGTAATCGCGCGTGCCTACAAAATCGAAGGCGCGCGGGAATCCTAAGCCGATAAAATGGCTTACGAAGCTTGGACGGGTAAACGATGCCACGTCATCGCTCGCATAGAGGAAACATGCGCCGCGGGGTGCATAGAGCCACTTATGGGCGTTGCTCACATACCAGTCTGAACTGATATCTCTAAGTGATAGCGGAAGTTGGCCAACTGCATGGGCACCATCGACCAATATTGGGACTCGATTGCCTCGACATAGTGCTGTAATTTGTTGGATAGGCAAGACGAGGGCAGTTGACGAAGTAATGTGATCGATAACAGCTAACCGAGTTTGGGTGGTTAGGCTGTTTTTAATGCGCTCTACGATATCGTCGTCGCTGGACGTAATTGGTAAGTCGACGACGTCAACTTGCGCGCCGGAAAGGCGGCACCGATCTTCAACAGCTAATTTTACGGCCGCGTAGGAATGATTTGTTATGAGAACGCGGTCCCCTTGTTCGAGGCTGATCGACCGGAGCACTGAACCGATGCCGACCGTAGCATTCTCCACCAGAGCTAGGTTGACCGGCGATGCATCGACAAATTCGCCTAATCTTGCGATCACACCTCTAAGTGGTGTGACCTGATCGGAAGGAATTATGCATTCGTCAAAGAATCGGTCGGGACTGCTTTCAAGGAAATTCGTGATTTGCCTTTGCACGTTTTGAACGTACAAAGGACATGCACCGAAGGCGCCATGATTAAGCGGCACCGAATTGGTATTTAACGTCCATAGATGTCGGGTCGACCGGCCAAGTTTGAGATGCCTAATTGCCTGAAGACGATCTCCCGGGTCGAGAAGCGCCTTAAGCTCGAAAGGATCGACCTTGATTGGCGTGATTTCGCCAATAGGTTGAGCGTCGGTATTGAAGGCCGCATCTGGGTTTGCGACAGACTGGTTCACCATGGTCTTTGCGTCCAAATGGATAATTTCGGTAGGGTTACTATTCGTCTGTGGAAAACGCGGGACTTCGACTTGCCTATGGACAGGTGGGGAGGGTGCACGACTGTTAAACGTTACTCGTTAGCGGATGGGTATTGTCAGTAAACTTACACGCCAGATCTTTGCTTCTTCGTCACCGAACGTTGTCGTGGAATCTCGTCCTGCTGAAGAGATAGTTTAGCTGGCAGTTCTGTAGACGACGAGGGGAACTGGAGAGCTTCGTTCTCGGCCAAGCTAATCAATTCTCTGGCAAGGTCCGGCCCCTCATTGGAGCAGACACACATAATTAACGCACTGTCGCAGTCCTTAGTGTTGTAGCTATGGCCCATGGTGCTGTCGAGATAGACGCCTTGGCCAACCTTCAAGATGAAGGGTGTATAGAACTGAAGGTGAACTTCAACCGTCCCCTCTAACACGTAAACAAATTCTTCTCCTCGATGACTTACGGCTTCGCCAAATTGATCGACTGAATGGCTGCGTATACGAATAATCATCGGCACCATTCGCTTGTCTCGTAAGTCAGCGCAGAGATATTCGTAGTCGTAGTTGCGAGTCTGTACTTGGATCGAAGTAGTGCTAGTTGCCAAACTTCTTCGTCCAGTAACAATTTGCTGAGTTAAGCCAGTTGAGGGTTTGTCAGCCAGTGATAAAAACTCAGTCATCGTCATTCCGAGCCGCGCAGTGAACTGCTGCAGTTTATCGTAGGGTAGAGAGAGCTTGTCGGCCTCCACCTTGGCTAGTGTGGAAAGAGGTACTCCGACCTTCTGGCTCATTTGGCGGAGGGTCCATCCGTTCTGCTGCCGAAGTAAACGAATTAGTCCGCCTAAAGTGTTACCGTCATTTCCCACTGCGCCTATGTCCTCTTTTGGCGATTGCGTTACGACAGTCACCATAGGTCCGGGTTTCAATCAAGGTGAAACGCCCAATTCGACCAAATTTCTCGCACAGGGATGGCTCTCCCCTCTCACGGTCGATTCTGCTGACGTTATTCGACCGCGAAAATTTAAATCTGCTTAAATGACCGGCCAACTGCAGTCCAGTTGCTGGTCTTAAGATTTGCCGATTAATGCTAAGGCGGGTCGTATAACGGCTTAATATAGCGATAATTGTTGAGATTGTTCGTCGCATCATCAAACGCCCAGGCTCCTGATAAACCCCCTGATAAACCCGTCGTCACAATGTGACGCCAACTACACCATAACCCAGCAGTCGGTGCCCGTCAAGAAATTATTCTATCGTAAGAGAAATTTTCTCTTGACAAGATAATACCGATCGCATTTACCTTTTTCCATCAACGAAACGGTGGGGCACAGAAAATGATGGTTCGACGGGTAAAGCTCGGGGGTCGTATTGCCCTCGCGCTCTTGATGACGACTTCCCTGACCTCGGGGCGTGCTCTGGCGCAGGCTGAGCAAAGCTCTAATCAGATCTCCGGTCTTGCTCCGGGGAGCACGCCGACCGCAATTCAGGAAATCGTGGTCACTGCCCGTAAAAAAAAGGAAAATATTCAACATGTGCCGGTCGCTATCACCGCTGTATCAGGCGCGGAACTTACCAAGACAGGGTCAGCACAACTTTCCGACCTTCTCGCCAAGGTGCCCGGTCTAAATCTGACGCCATTCGGTGGTACAGTAGGACAAAACGAATTGATTCTTAGGGGGATCACAACCGGTGTAAGTACAGGGTCCACCGTGGGGGTCTATGTCGACGGTGTGCCCTTTGGCTCTTCCTCAAGCAATGCAGAGGGAGGTTTACAGGCGCTTGATTTGTTCCCGTTCGACTTGGAGGATGTCGAGGTTCTTAAAGGCCCTCAAGGTACACTTTATGGTGCGAACTCACTTTCCGGCTTATTAAAATACGAGACCAATCCGCCCGATACCACAAAGTCGTCAGCTTTGGTTGAAGCTGACGCAACGGATGTGTCCGGCGGAGGGGCGGCAGGAACCATTAAGGCAATGGTTAATATTCCTATTATTAAAGATGAGCTCGCCCTCCGGGTTGATGGCTACGATCAGAACGATCCAGGCTGGATCAACAATGTTGGAACGGGCAAAAGGGGTGCAAACTCTGCCCAGGAAGACGGGTTTCGCGCTAATTTACTTTATACTCCGCCCGTGGGCCTCACGATACGGCTCGGGGCGATCGTACAAAACACGTACGCTGACGGGACGAGTTTGGAGAATGTGGACCCAACGACTCATACACCATTATACGGTGCGTATTCGCAGTCGACACTGGTGCCGGCACCATATTACAGCCGGTCTCGACTTTATACGGCAACAATCAGCTTGGATACTCCTGTGGGACAGTTGGTGTCCGATACCAGCTATTCGTCGATCAATACGCTAATCGATGAAGACACATCGTCGATCTTTGGATTTCCGAGCTACGGCTATATCGGAAATGACACAAGTAAATGGACCCAGGAACTCCGGCTGGTGGATACCAATCGCTACGTCGACTATACTTTCGGGTTATTCTATACGTCTGAAAATTCAGCTCATCCACAGAACTTTGAATATTTCCCAACACGACCTGATCCGTTCCTCACAGTGGTCTTTCCGAGCACTTACACTGAATACGCCGGATATGGTGACCTTACGGTGCACATCACACCAAAGCTCGACCTGGGTTTAGGTGGCCGATATAGTGAAGTTAGTCAGACATCTGGTGAAACTTTGGATGGTTCAGATGTTGGGAATTTTCCCGAATCGACGTCGGGAAAGGTCACAAATTTTGTGGGGACTTGGTCGGTAAATCCGAGCTACCGCCTGACAAACGACACCCTTCTTTATTCCCGTATTGCAACGGGTTTCCAGCCTGGGGGGACAAACGCTCTTTTGCCAGGGGTTGTCGTGCCGGCAACGTATCGACCAGACACTACAACGAATTATGAAGTTGGCGTTAAGTCCTCGTTGCTCAGTCATCATTTGCAGATCGATGCTGACATTTATGATATCGAATGGAATAATATTGTTCTACTGCAAACATTCACAGACTCGTCGGGTAGCGAGTTCACCGGCTTTGGTAACGGAGGGACTGCTCGAAGCAGGGGTGCCGAACTGACGATGACTATGATTCCGATCAGAGGCCTTACGGTCGGTCTGAACGGCGCTTACACAAATGCTTATCTTACGGCACCTGCTCCGGGCGTGGGCGGTCTCACCGGAGACCCACTACCCTACGTGCCCCGCTGGAGTGGCGCGCTGTCCGCAGACTATGCCTTCCTAGTCAGTTCACAGGCAGTAGGGTTCGTTGGGGGCACAGTGAGTTATGAGGACGCTCGTAACGCCTACTTCTCGAACAGTGCATCTGTCGGAAATGCGCCTTTTGGCCTCGACGCTTATACGCAGCTTGATTTGCGGGCAGGCATAACACAGGGGCCGTGGCAGGTTGAACTTTATGCTAAGAATCTCACGAACGTTAAGGCTGTAGTTTCGGCGTCTACCACTGCGGTAGGTGGGCCAGAATCTGTTATCCTGGTCGAACCACTTAACGCAGGTCTGCGGGTCTCGCGCTCATTCTAGGTGCGACCGCAATCCAATTGTGAGTCGGCTTTCTTAACTTACATTTTAGGGGCCGTTCTGCATCGGATATTTCTGATCTAGAACGGCTCTTTGAGTGCAATTCTCAAAGTACGCTAATTATAACAGTAGATTCTTACAGGCGGCAGTGGCACTCTTTAGGGTATTTTGTTGTCCTGCCCTTGACCGTACTTATACACAGGTAAATTGCCATGAATGCTAAAGCTTCCCGTGCTCGCGATATCGGCATCCCATTTTCTGGTACACCCGGGCCGCTAAACGCGATCACCGACGTCGGGGGCGTGGCAGTCGGCTATGAAACGCTGTGGAGTGGTGAAGGTCGCTTGAATCCGGGGAATGGGCCCGTCCGGACAGGCGTCACAGCAGTGCTACCGCGTGGGATCGAAAGTTCTGCGCCCTGCTTTGCCGCTTCTTTCGCGCTCAACGCCGCGGGAGAAATGACGGGACTCACTTGGTTGGAGGAACGCGGTTTGTACGAGGGCCCAATCCTAATCACCAACACCAATAGTGTCGGTATAGTCCGTGATGCGGCAATTCAATGGATGCGGCAGCATGGATGGGACTTTGATTGGGCGATACCCATCGTTGGTGAGACATACGACGGCGCCTTTAACGATATTAATGGTGGACATGTCCGGCAAGAGCATGTCTTTGCGGCAATTGATGCAGCGGTTGCCGGCGTTCGGGTGGCTGAGGGTAATGTCGGCGGTGGTACTGGCATGATGACCTACGAATACAAAGGGGGAACCGGAACGGCTTCACGGCAGCTCTCGGAAGAGGATGGCGGTTACACTGTTGGTGTTCTCGTCCAGTCAAACTACGGTATACGCCGGCATCTGCGAATTGGCGGTCTAAAGATTGGCGAAGTTTTAAATGAAGGATTGCCGGAGTTCAGGGATCCGGCTTTGATTACAGACGAATTGCGACGACGGCATGCGCGTTGGTTCACCGGTGTTTCACAGAATGTTGATGGGAGAGCGGGCGATGGGTCTATCATCGTCGTTGTCGCCACTGACGCGCCTGTGCTGCCTCACCAACTTCGCCGAATCGCAAAGCGGCCTTCACTCGCAATCGGTCGCCTCGGTGGAGTTGGCGCCGCAATGTCGGGTGACATCTTTATTGCTTTTTCAACTGCGAACGAAAGGCTTTCGGAGGAAACGAAGGCAGGGAAAGCAAAATCGCAGATTGAGCACTACCCCAATCAGGCACTTACATCGATATTCGAAGCTACGATCGACGCAACTGAAGAAGCGATTGTAAATGCGATGGTGGCTGGCGAGAGCGCATATGGAGCCAACCATCTTTATGTACCTCGACTACCCCATGATCAGGTCCGAGCTCTGCTGGCGGAGCGGAAACTTTTAACATGTTAAGCTAAGGCCGCTCTTGGATGATTTCAGGCGCTGAAGAGCCACGCCCAGCGAATGCTATCTTTCAGTTCGAGTTCTTATTAGGTCCGGACGCTAATTAAGCAAACCCCTAAGTAAAACTTAAACGGGTTCTTTTATCTAGGCGCATTTGGGGCCGGTACACATACAGAGGTAAACATGCAGATCAACTTCTTAGCCGACCAGCCCGCCAATCCGGAGGTGCTGGCTCTGTTAGTCCGCAAGGGCGAAACGGCAACCTTTCCAGGCCTTACCAAAGAAGAAGCCATTTTCGTTTCCATCGCTATAGAGCGTCAGCGATTCGTCGGGGACGTCGGCGCAAGCTTCGAACTATTCGTGCCAGCCGATAGCGGCGTACTCCAAATCGTATTGCTTGGCCTCGGCGAGGGAGACGATGCTGCCTACGAATGTGCGGGCGGAGCCTTGACCGCAAGGCTGCTTACCTCTGGCGTGCACCATGTCGTCGCCGACTTTTCGAAACACAGCGCAAGTGCGACGGCGATTTCGCGCTTCGCCGCCGCCGCCGCGCAGCGCGCCTGGCGTCTCGATGAATATCACACGAAATTGCAAGAAAATGCCAAGCCAGCACTTGAGCGCCTCAGCGTTGTCGCCGCTGCCCCAAACGCAGATCGCGAATGGGAAACGTACGATGCGATCACGCAAGGCGTTGCGCTCACCCGTACCCTCGTCACCCTGCCGCCAAATATTCTCTACCCCCAGAGCTTTGTAGATCTTGTCTGCCGCTGCGTTGACGGCACTGGGGTAGAGGTAAACGTGCTTGGAGAGGAGGATATGCGGAGACTCGGAATGGGCGGGTTGATCGGCGTAAGCCAAGGCTCGCGCCGCGAAGGGCGGATGCTCGTTCTCACTTGGCAGGGTGCTGAGGAGCATGATCCGGTATTGGGGCTAGTTGGCAAGGGCGTCACTTTCGACACCGGCGGTATTTCTATAAAATCTCCCATCGGCATGGAAGCGATGAAATGGGATATGGCCGGCGCCGGCGCCGTGGCCGGCGTAATGTACACTCTCGCACTTAGGAAGGCGAGGGCCAACGTCGTCGCTGTGATGGGACTTGTCGAGAATATGCCTGGTGGCAATGCGCAACGCCCAAGCGACGTGATCATGACAATGTCAGGGCAGACGGTCGAGGTGATTAACACAGACGCCGAAGGGCGACTTGTGCTTTGTGACTGCATCACCTGGTTGCAGCAAATGCCCAGGGTACAAACGATCATCGATGTGGCAACGTTAACTGGTGCAGTAATTAATAGTCTCGGGCACGAGTATGGTGGCCTTTTCGCAAATGACGATAGCCTGGCAGATAATTTGCTCGCAGCAGGTCGTGCAAGCGGCGACAAATTATGGCGCCTTCCACTGGCCGATGCCTACGACAAAATGATGGACGCCGATATTGCTGACATGAGAAACTTCGGGCCGGTTGGTGTAGCCGGCGCGATCACAGCGGCGCATTTTTTAAAACGCTTCATCAAGAAGGACGTTAAATGGGCCCATCTCGATATCGCCGGTATGGTGTGGAGCGAGGATGACGGTCCGACCTGGGCCAAGGGCGCAACCGGATATGGTGTCCGTTTGCTAAACCGCTTCATCGCTGACAAATTCGAGGAGTGATTATGATTTTTTGGGATGCGGAAGCTTGCATCATCCTTTGTCTGATCATTTTAAACCATCCTAAGTCAAGAAAGACGTGCATCTTTGCTCGGGATCCCGGCTGGCTCTTCGACTTTCACAAAGGAACCGGCTCGGAACGTCGCGCTAGGTGATGTTCGACCTTAGCGCGATGGACGCCCGGCAGTTCGGCTAGCCGATCTGATAGAGCGCGGGCTTCGTGCGGTCGGAGTCCTGTTACGCGCAGCTCATGTAGCTGCTGTTCGCCGCGGCGGCTTAAACGCATGGTTTCCAGTGATCCGCCGATCGCCTGAATAGCCTGCAGCGCATGAATCGCGATGCTCAGACGGTCGGCTGTAACGATCGTTAAAAGGTGTGAAAATGAACAACCAGGGATGACGAATTCTAGATCGTTCTCGACGAATGATGATGTGGCAGGCATAGTGTAAGCTCCGACGCCTAGAATTGCGAAAGGGCTGTGTGTCACCCGTTTCGTTGCCGATCATCGGCCACATCGCCTCGAATGAGGCTGCCACCTTGCCCGGGAAGGCAGGTTGGCGTCGGACAAACTCCGACTCTTGATGCGGCATCTATTTAGAATTGCTACCGACGTGCGTCAATGGATTTTCCCGTGCGAGAGCGGTAATTCTCTCGCAAGGCTATCAAGGAGAATATGGGATGGGACAGCTCGATTAGCGAAGCTTTGTTTAGCGGGGGGAGCTATTTAACCACGCTAGGATAGTGGGATCGCGGTTTTATACTTTACCTGCTGTAGTGCCAGGCTCGATTTAATATTTACTAGGCCTGGGATTTTTGTGAGTTTGTCGACAATAAAGCGTTCCAGGGCCTTAACATCGCGGACGACAACGCGGATGAGGTAATCAAAATCACCGGTCATTAAATAGCACTCCATCACCTCGTCATATTTCGTGATGGCGGCCTGAAAATCGTTGAGGTCCCGCTCCACCTGGCGTTCTAAGGTAATCTGAATGAAAACGCTTATACCGAGGCCCATTTTGGCCGGATCAAGCAAGGTCACATACCGGCTAATGATACCAGCATGCTCCAACGCACGGACACGGGCCAAGCAAGGTGAGGGAGAAAGATTAACTAACGCGGACAATTCAACATTCGTGAGTTTTGCGTTTTCTTGAAGTTGGAAGAGAATTTTAAGGTCTGTGGTGTCTGGAACAAAAGTCGGCATGATATGCTCCTAAAAGTCCATTTTTCTATATAAGATGCTCTAAAAGATCGTCAAACTAGGTGAATAAAGTAGGTCTGATTTCTCGTTTGATTCTAAACTCAATCTAGATATCGCAACTTTAGACAAACGGCAGATCACTATGGACGGAAGCGCCACGAGAACGAACACATCACAAAGCTGTACGGATGATGAAGATCCGCTCGAAACACGAGAGTGGCTGGAATCGCTTTCGTCCGTGATTCAACAATGCGGCGCTGAGCGCGGACAATTTTTGGTTCACCAATTGGCAGATGCGTTACGGCAAATCGGGGCGGCGGACACCACGCAGAAATTTTCTGCTTATCGAAATACGATCCCATTGGAGCGGCAAGGCGCCTATCCGGGTTTGGCTTTAGAAGAACGCATTACTTCAATCCTGCGCTGGAACGCCCTGGCGATGGTTATGCGTGCCAATCATGCCTATGGCGATCTCGGCGGCCATATCGCCAGTTATACGTCGGCGGCTGAAATATTCGAAGTTGGCTTCAATCATTTTTTCGCACCGACGCAGATGGTGCCGCTGGTGATCTGGTGTTCTATCAACCCCATTCGGCACCCGGTATCTATGCGAGAGCATTCCTCGAAGGCCGGCTGAGCGAGGAACAGCTAACGAATTACCGCCAGGAAGTTACCGGCAACGGGTTATGCTCCTACCCTCATCCCTGGTTGATGCCAGATTTCTGGCAATTTCCAACGGGATCAATGGGTATCGGTCCCATGAGTGCCACCTATCAAGCGCGATTTATTCGGTATCTGGACCATCGCGGACTTAAGGCTGCAGCGGACCGACATGTCTGGGGCGTGTTTGGCGATGGTGAGATGGATGAACCAGAGTCGAGCGGCGCCTTGACCATGGCGGCGCGCGAGGGGTTGGACAACCTGACCTTCATCATCAATTGCAATTTACAGCGTCTGTACGGCCCTGTTCGAGGCAACGGCCAGATCATTCAGGAATTGGAATCACTTTTCTCCGGGGCTGGGTGGAATGTTATCAAAGTTCTTTGGGGTTCGGAATGGGACGCGCTATTCTCGCGAGATACCAATCACGTATTGCTGCGCCGGTTCGCCGAAACAGTCGATGGCGAATATCAGACCTTGGGCGCCAAGGACGGCGATTATAACCGAGGAAAGTTTTTTGACCGGGATCCTGAATCTGCCGTTTTGGCAAAAACTATGTCAGATGCTGAGATCAACGCGTTGAAGCATGGTGGCCACGATTTCCGTAAACTATACGCAGCTTTCACTGCGGCCCGCTCCCATAAAGGCCGGCCCACTGTGATTCTGGCCAAAACCAAAAAAGGCTATGGGATGGGTAATGCCGGGGAATCTCGGATGACCGCGCATCAGGCCAAGAAACTCGATGTTGGTGCATTGATCGAATATCGTGACCGATTCAACCTTCCACTAACGAACGACGACGTTGAAGCATTGAATTTCGGCAAACCGGCAGTGGATAGCGTCGAATTGACCTATCTGCGGACGCGGCGCGATGCCTTGGGTGGTTATATGCCGAAGCGTGCTCGCAATGCGCAGACAAACGTGACCGTACCGTCGCTGGACAGCCAAGGTCAGTTTGCCGTAAATGCCGAGAACAAGGAGATGTCTACAACCACGGCGGCGGTGAGGTTGCTGAGCGGCTGGTTGAAAGACAAGCAACTTGGCCCTCGCATTGTCCCCATTGTGGCAGATGAAGCCAGAACCTTTGGCATGGCCAATTTGTTCCGCCAGATCGGCATCTATTCATCGGTAGGTCAGCTTTATGAGCCCGAAGATGCTGGCTCGATGCTGTATTACCGAGAGGCGCGCAACGGCCAATTGCTCGAAGAAGGGATAACGGAGGCGGGTGCCATATCTTCCTGGGTGGCCGCCGCTACATCTTATAGCGCGCACGGCCTCGCGATGCTTCCCGTCTACATTTACTACTCAATGTTCGGCTTCCAGCGCGTGGGAGATCTCATTTGGGCGGCCGCCGACCAGCGCGTGCGTGGCTTCTTGCTAGGTGCAACTGCCGGGCGAACAACCTTAGGCGGGGAGGGACTGCAACACCAGGACGGCTCCAGCCATATCATGGCAGCGACCATTCCCAATTGCCGCGCCTACAACCCCGCATTTGCTTATGAGCTCGCAATTATTATGGATGTTGGTGCGCGGCGAATGATGGAAGAACAACAGGACGAGTTTTATTATACAACCGTTATGAATGAAAATTATCCTCAGCCCTCGCTTAAGCTAGGAGCTGAGTCAGACATTATACGGGGTCTTTATCAATTTGATTAGCGCGGCAACAAAGATGTTCCGAAACGCTTGCGACTCCTCGGTTCGGGCGCTATCTTAAGGGAAGTGATAGCGGCGGCAGATATCCTGTTCGAGACATTCAATATTGCTAGTGAAATTTTCAGCGCGACAAGCTTCAGCGAGCTCGCGAAGGATGCAACAGTTGATCCCTGGCGCCGATAAGGACTTGGTTGCGCCATTGTATAAGCGCCTTGCGGGGCAGTTCGAAAAGATATTGCTCGACACAAAAATAACTAAGGTCGAACCGAAAAAAGACGGTCTGCTGGCACATTTCGAAGGACCGGAGGGAAAAATTCAGGCTTCTTTTGACCAAATTCTTGTTGCGGTAGGCCGTCGCCCGAATGGCAGGCACGTCGACGCCGAAGCTGCTGGTGTCAGAATCGAGCTAAATGGCACGATCGCAGTAGATCGGCAGATGCGCACCAACATCGATCATATTTTCGCGGTGGGTGATGTGGTCGGCCAACCGATGCTAGCGCATAAAGCAACACATCAGGGAAAGGTGGCGGCGGAAGTCGCATGCGGCCATAATTCGGCATTTGACGCCCGGGCGATTCCCTCAGTCGCCTATACCGACCCCGAAGTTGCCTGGGTTGGACTTACGGAAACAGACGCAAAACGGGTTGGCATCGCCTATGACAAGGGTGTATTTCCATGGGCCGCTTCCGGCCGTGCGCTGTCGATGGAGATCGACGACGGGTTCACGAAATTGCTGTTTGATAAGAATACTAAGCGCTTACTTGGTGCCGGCGTTGTTGGAACAAGTGCCGGAGAGCTGATCGCAGAAGCTGCTCTCGCCATCGAAATGGGTTCGGACGGAGAGGACATAGGATTAACGGTCCACCCTCATCCGACACTTTCGGAAACGTTGGGCCTCGCGGCGGAAGCGTTTGCAGGCACAATTACTGATCTTATATATGCAAAAAAGCAGAACTCAGATTAGGCTGCCAAGATATATGCATGCCCGCGGGGTCACACTCGTAGCGGCCCAACAAGTAGTAACGTAGACAGGAGAGACCATTGGTAAGCTTTTCGTGTACAAACTTAGATGAGCTTGTTTTAAATATGTGGTCGAAGGCTCGTCAACCTTCTGCTGGTATCGCCGTGGTGTCAAAGAATAAAATCATTTATTCAAAAATTTTGGATGGTGGCAGAGTTTCGGAATTAGAAGACAACGAAAAATCGGCCCGTTTTCACATTGCCTCTATCTCTAAGTCGTTCAACACTACTTTGATCGCCATGCTGGTTGACGAGGGAAAGTTAGATTGGGATCGGCCGGTTATTGAGTACGCGCCTGACTTTCAAACGATGGATGAGGACATCACACGGCGGTGCACTCTTCGCGATATGGTTTGCATGCGCACCGGACTACCGCGCCATGACATGGCATGGGTCGGACGCCATTGCTCACGTAACGATCTATTTTCTGGAATCAAATTCCTTCCGTTTTCTCAAGTTTTTCGCGCACGATTTGAATATAATAATCTTACAGCTACAATTGCGGGCCATATTGCTGAGCGAGTAACTGGAGAGTCGTGGGAGCAGCTGGCCTACGATAGAATCTTCAGTCCTCTTGGCATGACGCACAGCACGTGCGACTCAGCTCAGGCGACGGTACAGCCATTTCACGAGGGACCTTTGGGAGATCTTGTGCCAAGTTCGATGGTGTTCGCGTCGGTTACCGCCCCGTCTGGAGGATCTGTTGTGTCTACTCTTCGCGATATGGCTATTTGGGCGAGTTTCCATTTATCCAAAGGCGTATACAATCAAAGACGATTTTTAAGTGCGAGCAGCGTCGAAGAGCTCCATCGTCCTCAAATTGGAATCGGTGTTGATTATGGCCAGTTTACTGCGAGCGCTTGTTACAGTCTGGGTTGGTTTGTGGACCACTACAATGGATATCGACGAATATCCCACGGCGGATATTTGCATGATATCAACTCCGATTTAACATTATTCCCAGAGTTAGATATTGGGATCATAAACTACTGCGCGTTCGGATCGAACGCTGTCGCATCTTATATCTCGCAAGAAGTCTTTGATGGGATTGTGGGGCTTGAAAATAGAGTTGGCGTCGATTACGGTCTTCTAGAATATTCAGATCGAATCAGCAAGCTGAAGTCGGAGCGTCCAACGTATGAGAGTGATTCAAACGACCCACTACCAAAAGCGGATATTGAGGGGCTATTTTCTCATCCTGGTTATGGATCTATTCATATTGCCTCGACTTATAAGGGAATTTTATTGCGTCTTAATGATGAAATCGAAGGTGAGTTTGTTCGATCTAGTGGAAATGTTTGGATAGTAGCCGAGAAAAAAATTTCCGTTAAATGGCCGGATCCTTTTTGCTGGCCTTGCCAGATTGAATTCTTTGCTGACCCAATCCGGCCTTCCGTTATTTCATCGCTTAAAGTTAAATTAGAACCTGAGGTCGATGCTATAGAATTCGATCGTCAATGCTAAATGGCGAGTAGGTGCGCCTGTAGCCGGACGCTGCCGAAACCTGTCATGAGGCATAATTAATGGCCTGCAGGATAAAAAATTTTCTTGATTTTCTTAATTTGAAATTAGCATATTGGAGTTGTTTCTTGGGGAAAAATGAGTTTTGAACGTGTGGAATCAAACGAATCCTGGCGGTTCGATCTACCTCTTTTGATAAATCAAGCCAGGCTTCGATCTGCTTTAGGTAAATTCGGAATGTCAATCATTTGCTTCATTCGTAAACTCTCTAGAACAAATCGGCGCGTTTTGTAATGCCCGATTGGTCTAACAGTTCCCAACTGAGCGATGCGCATTTTCCAGCGCGAGGGATAGCGAATAGAGCCATGATGGTCCTCGCTGCCGCCATGATTTTTACCCAGATGGATTCTGTTCTTACGAGCCTTCTGATCGAACCCATTAAGCTTGAGCTCCACCTAAGTGACGTGCAGCTTGGGTTCATACAAGGAACGGGTTTTGGCCTAGGGGAGGGCCTTGGCGCAATACCCCTAGGAATGATGATCGACCGCCACCCCCGTGTTTGGCTGCTGCGTATTGGCCTTTTAGCGTTTGTGACTGCGATGATCACAGCCGCCTTGGCAAAAGGATTTTTTGCGCTTTTCGCGGCAGAAGTCACGATTGGTGCCGTGGTTGCGCTTATGGGTCCGGCTGCAACCTCGCTTGTGTCAGACTTTTTCCCGCCCAGTCGGCGCGGTACGGGAGCCGGTTTCTTAGCCATTGCACAGTTGAGTGGACAGGCTGGGGCCTACCTGCTAGGTGGATTTGTATTAGACCTTTTGATGGACCGGTCCGATGGGTTTCTCGGAATCGCATTGCCATCCGCATGGCGAACAACCTACCTGATTTTTGCAATATTTAGTCTAATGGCTTTGCCAAGCTTATGGTGGTTGCGCGAACCGGTGCGAATGGAGGCAGCACACCGGCGTGTGTCTATAGAATGCTCTCTGCATGTTCTGAACGAATATCGGAGGTTTTTGATCCCTCTGTTCGCCGCGTCGACATTTGGATTCATCGCATCTTCCGCTGTTCAGACATGGATTGCGGCAATTCTCATGCGCTCCTACGACTTGCGCCCCGGTCAGGTTGGCGAATGGCTCGGCATCGTAACATTAATAGGTGGCGTGCTGGGCTCCCTATTGGCTGGTGCGTTTGCAGTTCGCGCCCGACTCGGTGGGCGAAGCATCGTGTTCGCAGCGTCTATTGCCTGCTTACTGTTCATGCCGTTTGCCTTTTTAGCTGTCGTACCAACTGCGCCTTGGGTTGTCGCATTTATGTTTGCTATCGTCGCCACGTCGATTTTCACCCAGGTGACCTCCAGCATAGCAATTATAACGATCATTCCAAATGATCTGCGCGGCCTTTGTATAGGAATCTACTGCGTTCTAGGTCTAGGCGTAGGGCGAGGCGTTGCGCCTAGCTTGGTTGTATACGTGAGTAACGCCTTCACCGGGCCTAACGCCTTTGGTCTTGGCTTGGCTCTAGTCGCTGCACCTTGTTCTTTGATCGCGGCATGCTTGTTTTTCGTCACAGGGACGCGTGAGAAACTTCGCAAAGAGCTAGGCACACTCAAACGGTCAGACACCTCAGCAACCTAACTTTTAGAGCCATAGGGTTCGAAATGGCGATTATGCCTGCGCAGCACTGAATGTTGCCAGGAGTCGTCGATCCCAGAGCCGAAGCCGTCCGCTTCTATAATGTCTTTCGGGATGACCAAACCACGTAATCAAAGGGCACGCTGCACTTAGTTGGGTGCGTGTTTATTGCTTCCATCTCCATAAAAAGCCAATAAAGCCGTCAAAAGTGATGCTAACAGATACGCTATCGCAAGAATTACACATATTTTTACACGTTAATATTTTCTATCTCGAATAAAGCTTTACTTTCAATGCATTCGCCGTTCCATCGTCAGGCTCATAACCTGAAGGTCGTTGGTTCAAATCCAACTCCCGCAACCAAAAAACTT
>Ga0116227_10010866_pt1 | contig 15630 bp, 10 predicted proteins | sample S1TSphgellanicum_FD_89693 | JGI IMG/M metagenome (GOLD analysis project Ga0116227, IMG submission 89693) | Host-associated microbial communities from peat moss isolated from Minnesota, USA - S1T2_Fb - Sphagnum magellanicum MG | ecosystem: Host-associated > Plants > Peat moss > Unclassified... | reverse complement strand
GGGTACACCTTTAATTATACCCAAAATTTTTTTTTGTTTATAAAAAAAATAAAAACAAATTAATTTTTACCTGGGGTTTTGGCCCCCCCCACAATTATTCCTACCCCCCCCCCCCCCCCCCCCCCACACACACACACACATGGGTTTTCCAATTACCTCATGTTTTTTTAGTTGAATTTTATGATCATGATGGATCCATGGAAAAAAAATTCTCCCTTCCATGCTAAAACCTTATCCATTCTTGTTGGAACCAAAATGTAAACTTCACCCCCTTGACCGCTTCAAACATGTTTTTATTCTAAGCTTTAACATTCCAACCTTATGAAGAATTTGAGGATATCTCCATACCCATAGATGGTTAGGTTGTGCTCGCATTTGTCACACACAATAAATTATTTTGTAATGATGTTAAGTTGGAAAGTGAGAGAGAAAAACTCTTTCAATAGTGGAAGGATTGTTGGTTGTAGAATTATTTGCCCACATGCTTGAAAATGGTGGTAACAATAATGATGAAGTTGAAGGATCAAATGACCAAGGTTTCAATTCACCTAAAGACAATAGTTATGACATTCATTCAAGTGATGATGGGCTCACTAGTCTTCATGTGCTATATATGGGCATTGGAGCACAAAGGTAATTGAGGGATAAAATTCAAGTTCCAAGAAGCCAAACTTATTTCAATCCATCATTCAAGATTTGTTAGATGATTGTTTCAAGCAAAAGATTAGAATGTTTATTCCATCTTTTAAAAAATCTTAAGAGTCATATAAACCCATTCCATTTTCCATAACAATTTTATTGTGGAACAAGCATTCATACACTTGCAGTTTATGGTTTTTGCATATATGTTTGGTTGTTATGGTAATGGAACATCCATTAGGATTGTATGCAACGTGTTCAAAATATTTGAAGGTGTAGTAAAAATGTTCATTTATCAATGCATTGTTGCACTTTTTGTCCATGAAATCTACAACAATGAAATGGCCTACTATAGAAGAATAAGTTGTTTTGAAAACTAAAATTTGAAAAGGTTTTGGGTTTCCTTCAATGATGGGTATTGTAGATGAACCTTTATCCTCCTTACAACCATGGCCACTAAGCATGTTGAAGACCATTACTCTTGCAAATTAATTCATGATATTTCACCAATGATTGCTTGCAATAAAAGGGTAGAATATTGCATGTCTTTGCTAACTTTCCTAAGTCTACTCATGACTTGCGAGTTTTCACAAACTTAAAGTTGTCGACAAGTTCTTAAAACTATTTTTGTGAAAAAATATCTATTGGCTAATTATGCTTATCCTTTTTCAATTATTTTCATTTTAGTTTATAAATTCTAGTAGTTGTGCAACCTTCGAAGGTGATATTCAATACAAAAAGCTAGTAATAAACTCCAAGTTAAAGTAAAGCACTACAAGATGCCTTAAAAAAGACATGTTCAAAGCCTGAGGGGTCTACATATTCAATTGAAACCAAGCGACACCAAAGTAAAATGATGTTTTGAATAAAGGATTTTATGTACTACATAATCTTCTCATTGAATACTTTTATGATTCATCGTAGAATTTGGGCAAAGTGATGAAGATCTAGATGATGATGAAGAAATTTTTTAATTGGTTACTCGGTCAAATGATTTTATATTTAAAGCAAAAAGAAAGTATATAAAAACATTTGTGTTATCTTTTCATGGAAATATATTAAATGTACATTATTTGATGTGAATACACAAATATGTATATCCTATCCATTTACATTTATTTTAGTCATTTAATACATGAACGTGTGTGGTCTTTCACATATGTTTCTTGAGAACGATTATGCACACGTGTCATTACTCACTTATGGATTCTTTATTTAAATTGGTTTTTAGTTGTTTTTTGCCAAAGTTTCACACATGATCCCTAGGTATAAACCACATTACACATTATGCCACCATTCATATAAACATGGAACAATTGGTTGAGAAGGAAGAAAAAACATATTCATACCATTCAATTCATAAACAAGATGTTACGTACATGAATGTCCATCACAAAAGAAAAACACATGCACAAAATTGTGATATGAAATGCTAAGCAAACCACCTATGACATCACATTAGACATTTTAATAGTTTATGCACTTGGACTTCCATCTTGTGCCTTTAAATGTCAGGTTCTAGTTGTAATAGTAAATTACAATTCTCAACCTCCTTCATATGAATATCCAATTTTTCACATTGAATCTTCATTGAGAAGTCAAGCTTTTAATTTTGGAGTTCAAAAGACTTATGTTGCCAATCATGTTTCAATCTAATTTATTTTCATCAATAATATGATTCTCCTTAGCAACACAAATGAGTACCTCATCAAATACAAGTGATTTTTTATTTCTTCCACAATGAAATTTGGGCATCACTTCATCCACCTACTTGTGAGATTATTTTTTCCATGAACTATTGTGATTAGATGTGGTTTGTGTGCACATAATAATAAGGTTTGCAAGCACCAAAACAATTTCCTTTAGGATTGAAAGCATATTCATTGAAGTCAAATTATTCCTCTTCAGTCTTAAGTGAACCATCTTATTTTTTCACTTACAAAATCACTTGCAAGTTGTGTAAGCATTTGTGTTTAACTAGTGAATCCAATAAGAATGTCTTTCACATCCTTTCCATCGGTTGAATCGCCCACAAATAGAGGGTTTGCAAATGTTGTATCCCCCATGAAAGGATCAATCTTGTTAAAAAGTGGAGACAACATAAATATTTTATCTCTCTTTCTTCTTCCCATTTGGGTTGTTAGATCCATCCTCCTTTCTAGCATTTCACCATTAATTGTAATTCATGGGTGTTTCAAGCCAATCAAGAAAGAGACCCCTTAATCATTCATCTCACTTTGTGTAAAACACAACACGTGCATCTTTAATTTGCAGCAATCTCACCAAACAATGAAAATTCAAAGCTAATCAACTCTTGTAATTTCCACTTTCCAAGTGGCCCACACATAGGTTTTGTTTCGAAACATGTTTCCATCCACTTGTTCCATGGGAAATTAAATATGTAGCCAAGTATAATATCTTCCTCTATGTTAGATGTATGCATCATTTCCATACCTAGCCTCCAAAGTTTCATCACCCTAACACTTTTCCACAAATTTTGTGATTAGAAATGAGAAATAATCAACACTTTTGTCACTTTCATCTAAACATTTTAGAGGATTTCATTTTGATGTTATATGAATTATTTAGTGACAAAATTGACACTAAAGATTAATATATTTATTAAATATAGGCAAAGTTTGTTAAGCAAATGGATTTAGAGTTTTAGTGAAATTAAACATTTTGATTTTTACTTTTTCTTAAATTAAAAGATTTGAAATGAGGACAAGTAAGGACAACACATAGGGCTTTGAGATTAAGATGCATATAGGATATGTTTTATGTTTGATTGTTTTTTTAAAGACGTTTCATTCAAGGGATGAACTAATAAAAAAGGTTCAACCTTGAAGGTTAAACCCAAAATAAAATAAGATTATCTTGAACCTACCTAAATAGCCTACCTACTCGCCTACCTTCCTTACCTATCTACATAAATGCCATGTGTCAACATCTTATTGACCTTCAATTAAAAGATCCATAATTGATTTAAAATATTATATTGAACTTAAATGTGCCACATGTCACCAAATAATTAACCTTAAAAAATGGACACAATTAATATGCCACATGGAGTTTTTAAATTGCACCACATGTCACAATCTAAAACCATCTAGAATGGATGATGTGAATAAATCTGAAATATTAAAAAATGTTACCACATGTCAACACATCATTTGTTATTAGTGTTCACCAAATTAATCACATGTTAATCACAAATTACAATATGTATATGCTAAATCCAAAGGATGAAATTTTATTTTCTTGACTTTTAGTTTCAATCCAAAGATCATGTTGCTTATGATTATATTCACATGTGACTTGGTCTAATGTGACTAATGGGATTTTAATCCCCTATGACTAAAAATTAATTATTGGAACCAATTGTAAATCCCATTTTTCTTTTAATGAAATGAATTCGTGTTATTTTTGTCAAAATTTTATTGAAATGGAAACAATTTAATAAGTTTTGATTGACATTCAAACATTGGTTCATATTTACATTAAGCACCATCATCAATTGCCAAAAAGGTGTCATCATTAAAAAACAAATCAACAATAAAATTGAAAAAATGAGCTTGGTGAATATTAATGTCAAAAAACAATGTTGAAAGAATGTACTAAAAGATGCAAGTCACATGGCCATGGTTTTTTCAAATGGCAATAATCATAAGAGGTTCAACAAAAGGCAAAGGTGCACCCAAAGAAGTTTATCAAGGTAATGGAGTTGAAAAGGATGAAGATGTACTATTAGAATTTCAATCATTCCTATTTATCCCTATAAATGACTGTGAAGCAAGAAATGTGCCCACTTTCAAACTTGTTATCACAACAAAATATAATAAGAATTTTCTTCCTTTTATTCCAATAGTGCAACTTGTAAATTATTTAATGTCTTAATAAACCTAAAGTACACATGGCTAAAGATACATGGGTAAACTTTTGGTTAAACTTGGAAGCCACACATATGGTAAAATTTGGAGGCTAGAAATGTGGCTAAATTTAGGGGCCACAAATATGGCTAAACTTAAAAGTTAACATTTGGTTAAATTTAATGGCCATACATATGGCTAAACTTAAAGGCTAAACATATGGTTAAATGTTTACATATGATTTGTCCACTATGGGTGTGACGCCAAACTAAAGGTGGGTGTAATGAGAGGGTGGTTATAAAGGAGGGGGAGGGAAAGAGGAGTGTAGTTGAATTTGTTTTCCCTAAAATAATTATTAAGGTTGTAGTGGAAGGTTTTTTTAATGACTATTGCTGCAACTATAGTGATAAGTTCATCACCTACATTTTTTCTTTTTTTCCTTTCACAACTCTTAGGATTATAGTGGGTTGAGGGGTCATTCACGTCAAAATGAGTTCAAATGAACTAAAATTTATGTCAAAAGGTCAATTTTTTGTAATTTGTTTTACATATGTCAATGTGATGCAAGTTTAATGACATGTTAATCATGGCAAGTTGTGTTTAATCATTAATATGGATATCGTGAAATGTAAATAGAATCATGTCATGTTTCAATTTTGAATGTTGATTTTAACAAAGGATGCTTAACAACTTCATTCGATGTCATTATTCTCATAAAGGGTCTCTTAATTTCATATTATATATATTTTTAATTTGAAAAAAATCTAGTAATGGGGAATGATTAGACATATCTAAAAACAATTAAAATTTTAAAAAAACTCAATTGTGTGTTTTTTGAAATTTAAGGTCTATTTAAAGTTCATGAATCTTTTATGACATGCAAATGTGGTGCAATGTATATCATGTTTAAAACAAAGAAATAACTTAGATTACAAGATGTTAAAGCCGTTCAATTGTAAAAATGCTTGGGTGTGATTTGAAATTGTAATCATGTTTTTAAACAAAATCCAAAATTTGGCAAATTATGTGCATTTGACAAAAACTCATACTCATTCAAAATTTGTTAACACAAAACATGTGACAATGGGGAATTGAAAACGTGATAAATAAAAAGTTACAAAAGATTTCATTTGAAAATTCCTTTCTATGTTAAATGTGTTTTTTGGCACAAGGGCCTCAAAAGGATAATAGTCCTTAATATCAAGTAAACACACTAGTTCATTATATCTTGTTTGGGCCCATTCACCTTTACATATGATTCACTCATTATGGGTATAGTGGTAAGCAACTAGACACCTACATCGTGTAAAAAATACTAACATTCAATGTACTAAGAACGTTAGTACAATGTTACTAAGAACAACCACAATGATCAATTTCAAGACTTTGCTTGCATGGGCTAGTGGTGATGCCCCTAGTTTGTTTATTATATGCCACTTGCATGAAATGTTCACTGTATTGTGTAGCCAAGGTATGGTTTAATTTTTTACATTGTCATATTCAAACAAAACTAGCAAATTTATTAATGTAAAACAAAAATTGCTTAGGAGATGTCCTTTTAGATGTGATTTATAAAGATTGCAATTTGAACCACTTTGGGTTCGGTGGATCTTCTTCTTACATATGGTCTTATTTTATGAATTGAGTTTAGAATCTATCAGTGAATATTCGGCATTCCTTTTCCCTCTAACATAAAAAGTCTTAACATTTTCATGGGATATTAAAACTTGGTTGGTAGTGGAGGAAATGGGCCTCAATTTTTATAAAATTGAAATGGATTTCAAAGTATGGAATCAATAAAATATATTGCCCATAACATGTTTTTGAATCAATTTGTTTTTCCATATTATTAATTATAGGACAACCTTTTTTGTGGATAATAAAACACATTTAAATTTACTGGAACCCCAAGTGTCGTAAAAAATATGTATATTCCAAATAGAGGCACTAGGAAGAATCTAGAAAAAAAGGTTATTTTGATAACTAAACTAGACACATTGAAAAGCCTTTCTTCATTTTCTCTTGAATAAGTTCAGTAGTTAATGAGAACAATTTTATATTTCTTTTTTTCTATGTGACTTTTACACTATATTATTTGTGGAATACAATTCAACATCATTATAAAATGGAAAAGTTCCAAAAAACATGTTTTACATATCTCTAATGCAAAACTGAAAATTGGAACAAATGTTCTTTAAAAAAACAAAATCAATGTTATAAACAAATTGAATTATAGAACTTGGAAAACTCATGACTTCTCAAAATAAAATTCAAAATCATTGGTGTAGAAGTCTAGCTTTTGAACACCATATCATGCGCCCTAATCAGAGGTGATTTCACCTTTAAAACCATAAAAAAAGTGAGACTCGAGAATCAATTTGGGGGTGTAGGTGCATGATGAATGTTAACTTACATAAAATTTGCATGGTAAATAGGTGTAAGTCCTAAATGATTAACATGGTGTTTGGAGACTCAACATTAAAGTCCCTAACACCAATTGTTAATGCACCTTACAATAACTTTAAATTTGCAACCAAACATTACAAAATATATGATGGCATTTTATTTTCATCATTTTGTTTGCTATGATCTAAAATCCAACATACTATGAATTTTGGTTCTTGACTTTCATCATAAGTCTAGGACCTTTCTTGATTTGGAAATGCATATTCCTTTTTTGGAAAAGATAAAATTATTTCTTTAAAGTTTTTATGGTTAACACATCATGAAAATGTAATGAAGCTTTTGTACATGAACCCTTGCATGACGAAAAGGTCCAACAATTTGTCTGAATGAATGTTGTGCTAGTGGATTTTTAATTGACATAGATTGAAGGGTATTTTTTTATTGTTTTAACCATTGTCTGCATTCTACTACGCACCTTGAAGCAAAGTGTAGAGACTAGTTTCATTCACCATTGACTTTTTCCTTTAGAAAACATTTAAAAATGTTTTAAATGGGTTTAAGGTTATACAAAAGTCTTTTAAAATTTCAATTTCATCTTAGATGCATGGTAGGATTGGGATTTTTTTTTGTGCAAATGATCAAATTTGACGCACTCCCAAGTCCCGAGTTGAACCCACTTGAGGGTCCAACTATGTTGAGTTGCGGAAAGTTGGGACTTGAAGGGCACTCCCGACTTCTAGCACTAAAGAGGGGTAGAGGGGCGTGCTAAAAGTCCCGGGATTAGACTAGGAAGATGGACTAGAAGATCAAGCTTGAATCTGCATCCAAAACCAACCACAAGAGGGTTAGTTAGCATTTGGGAACACCCTTGGGTGTTGGGACAAGCCACGGGCAACTTAGACTACTTGACTCACCACGGCCCGGACTCGGGGGAAGCCACCACCTTCCCCCATATAATATTCTTTGCGTCTCACCGCAGAGGCTACATCCAAATGGCTCTTTTTCCCAGGACTCCCAAGTTGGAGTCCCGAAACTATCCCGAGTTGAAGTCCCGGGACTTTGGGCGGCCATAGCTCCTCGCCCCAAACTCGGATTGGGACAAGATCTGAACCAAAGTTGTAGCTCTCGTTGAGGGCTTTCCAACGCCGTGTCGCACTCCTTGAGTCAACGTCGGGAAAAGGTCGATTCCCGACTCTTAGTGGTCGGGAGTCAAATTGGCAGTTTGACTCCCTACCCTTCTTTTGCCCATAACTTGGACTGAAGATGTCCAAATGGGCAATGCGAGGCCATTTTGGACATCTATGCTTCAAGAGCTTTTCATTGATATAAAGAACGTATCAAGGCAAGGAGATTTGACCCCTCAAATTGTCTTCTGAATTTTTGGAAGTCCCGGAGGACTCCATTTTCCCACTTTTGGGAGTGTGAGTTGCATTCTCCCACTTAGCCCCAAAGTGGGGTTGTGACAAAATTTGTCCTTCATTTGTCAAACTAAGTTGCAACTAGAAAGTTTATTTCATATCTTTTACCTTATTTTTTAATTTTATAAATTATATAACTAAATAGATAACTAACTAACTATTTAATAAGCTAACTAATTAACTGATTCATTTAATTACAAATTATTAATTCATAATTCATAAATTTTAAAAAATGATTATAATATTAACTAATTAGCCAAATTATTACTTATAATTTTACATTAATTTTTTTTAAGTTAAAAAATAAATAACTAAAATTTTAACTAATTAATAATTAGTATCTAAGTAATAATTAATTAAGTACATTATTAATTATAACTTTTCATTACTACTTTCATATAATTTTTAAAATAAATAATCAGTAGTTAATTATAGTAGTTATGATTTTAAATAATAGTTTCATAAATAAGAAATATATCAACAAATCAATTGTTATTATATAAATGTGAATTAATTTATTAATTTATTAATTATAAGATTTCATTAATGGCTTTTAAATAATAAAATAAATAAATAAATAAATAATTGAGTAATTATAAAATATTAACTATGCATACTAGGTATGAATTATTAGTTATCAACTAATTAAAAATAAATGTAATTAATTAATCATCAATTAATTAATAAGTAGGTAATTTACGTTAAGAAGGTAAGCGACTTAGGTTAGATAAGTAGGTAAACATATAAGTAGATAGGTTGGTAGGTTAGGTTAGGTAAGTAAACAAGCATATATAGGTAGGTAGGTAGGTAGGTAGTTAATTTGTCTAAATACAAACTAAATACAACTTTATAAATACACTAATGGAAACATAACCCCCATTATACCAAAATATAACTTATCATAAGTACACATACTTTTCAAAAAGTTTCCTAATACACTTGTGTATACCATTAAGGGCTATCTTAACATGATTTGAATGGTGCAACTAAGTTTGTAACTAATGGGACATATGGGCATGATCATGGATGAAAACAATTTAAAAATGTAAAATGAAAAAATCATTAGTTGCAAATGTAGTTGTAGCATAGTTGCACAAATGGTCAAGGGTGCAAAATAGTTGTAAAACCAATTAGAGCTAGTTGCAAATGACAATTAGTTACATGTAGTTGTAAATGAATTGGTTGCATTTTAGGGGATTTCTTCTAATGTCAATGCCTAGGGCTTGGTCAATGTGCCCCATGGTGGTTTAACATTCAATGTAGAAACCAAAATGAGTGGAATCCATTGTGGCCCTAACATCACCAATTCACCCCTTGGAGGTGCATCCTAATCATGAACATTACCCTCCAATAGTTGAAACCCATGTGGAAGGCTTGAAAATATAGCCAACATAATGGATTTGTTGGATTTTCCTACTTGCCTTCTAATAAGTCTCATTGGTAGTGAAGCTTTATGACTGGCTCTTGTTTGCCATCTTGGTCAATAGTATGTGGTTTTTCCCCAAAAATCAATGGTAACTCTTAAGGGATACAACATCACCTGTCCAATCAATAAATCATAGGATGTAACATGTGTAACCACTACCTAGGCCCACACTATAATATTGTTTATTTGTTGATTTGTTGATATTAACATAGATCGCAATCTCATGTTTAATTAACCCTCCTTAGGCCTTTTTTGACCCACCATGGATGTCAAGACCTAGTATGGGCATGACTACAAATTGACATTAGTCAAACCAAGACCATCCAATGCTATTTTGCCCAACATCAATGGTTGAAGACATGAATTGAATAAAACTTTGTAGAGTCGATATCAATGTCTTGATGCCCCTTATAACTAAAATACACCATCTTTGTTATGCACCACCAGCACACCAATGATAACTCATGTTCAATCAATGGTAGGATGTGTTGAAAGGTTTTGAATCTTGGCAACAACAACATGCCATGATGAAATATTGAAAATTTGTGTTTGGGTGGCTTCAAAAACAATGTGAACCTAATTGTAGTCAATAATGAATCATAAGTTAATGAACCAACATCCCCAAAGTTCCCCCACCCAACATAACATAATTATAAAACAAAGCACATTTACTAGTTGGATATTGGGAATAGTTAGAATTTCAACCGAAAAAAATGGTGTCTAATACACTAATATGGACACCCCCAACAAAATGTTTAGTGCCCTAGGTTCAAAGTTGGGATTAAGCATCCTCTAAGTCAATGCATTTGGCACAAGACCATATGTCAATACCCCCATGGGGTTAAGGTTGATGTTTGTCAACACGAAAGATTGTTGGAGGTGAACTTAACATTGGGCCTTTCCACCCTAAATATTTAATCTTTCATCAACACCTCGTGGTTGTGACCCACAAGAACTTGCCTTGGTCATTGGGGTAATTGTTGAAAGAATGTCCCTTGGCACGTTTGATATTCCATCATTTGAGGCTAGTGACCCTAAAAATCTAGCTCCACAAATATATCCTTGGTCTAAACTAGGGAATAACATGTCATGTTGATCTTGAGGTGCCTTTGACATAGGTGCATTGGGTTTCATTTGTGCCACCATGCTAGTCGTCACACTCACCACCAAATGTGCAAATCATGTTTCCATGGAGTCGGGTTGCTTTGAGATTGGCTTAGTGGTCGACTCCTTGTTAACTATACCTTTCCCATTTTGGCCGTTGCCAAAGCCTTGAACTTTCCCAACATTTTCGCCTAGGGTTGACCTTGTTAAAGTTTAGGATGTAATGTGAAAAAATGGTCTACATCATGAAATTAAACTTCGGAGGGAAAATAATTAGGTTGGTTGGGGTTAGGGTTCTACTAGTTGTGGCTTGAGGAGGATTGAACAATCTTTCTTCCAATGAAGTTGACCACATCTTCAACATTTGTCCTTTTCCCCTTGTTTTGTCGAATATGATGGAAAATTGCCTTTGAGTTCTTGTTTGGGCCCCTTGCCTTTGTGCGATGCAACTTTGGTAGGCTAACCACATGCTTGTTGGGCCAAAAGTGTCAAAAAAATATTTAGGTTTTTCTTGTTGAACTTAAGGGTGACCATTTGTTCCTCCACCATGTTTATTTCAATGTGTTTCAACAATTGGAACACATTAGTTAATGTGGGTTGTGCAAGCTAAAGTAACATGGCATCTCACACCCATATCTCTAATTCCTTATTTAGGATCCCATACCAAAATTAAATAGATTGAGCCTTTGTCGCACCTTGCACTACTACAAAATGTGGGTGTAATTCACTAGTCCCTATTCACTAAATTAATGAATTCATTACTTCCCCACTAATCCATGTTCATTACGACTAGTGAATTCATTCAAAATCTAATGAAATCACTTAGCGTACAAGGACACCTTTTGTTGTAGTGTTGTGTCATCTTAATCAACCTACACATCCATGCATAGGCTTCCCATAAATTCATGGGGTTTACATTGAAACTCCTACAAATTCATTAGTTTTTAAATTTGAACCCTTTTGTAATTATGTGGCAATTTTCAGAAGAAATCCACAACCAAGTTAAATTATAAAATACAACCATGTGTATTTGTGGAAGGGCCAAAAACACTACTCCTAATGGCTCCATCACTTCTTATTGTCCCACTATCATCGTTAACTACACTATCCATTTTGGACTTCAAAAGGTGTAAAACTAGTACCTTTTGTTATGGCAATGTTTATTAACTCTAATTAATATTTTAAAATGTGTAATTTTTTTATCATTTATTTAAAACATATTATTATAGGAAGCTAATATATATATATAAACTAAATAACCATTTTTTGGTCTTTGAAAAACTTTTAAACTTATGTTTCATCTCATGTCAAAATTCACGCACATTTTAAAATGAATTCATAATTCTTAAACATCAAACAAATGTTTTATGATATTTTACCATAAATTGTATGACTAAAGCAAAAACACAATTTACATTCAGGATGTGATTGTAAATGGGAATAAACATTTAAATACTTTCTAAAGCCCCAAAATTGTGGGAATTCATTGAGTCATTTTCAATTTTGATTTTGATGAAAGTTTCTTCATTCAAAGTATTTGATAGTGTATTAAGAAGTGAGGGCAAGAGATAGTTCTTGCCAAAAAATGATTTTTGGTAAACTATGTTGATTGTGCCACTTTTGGTCCACCTTAGCTTGTAACTACCTTTAATTTATTGTTGTATCATTACTAAAAGCTATAGCCTTATCAATTGAAATCAAAGTTCCCACGATGATGGAAACATAATTGGGAAACCAATATAGCCACCATTCTTCAATTTCAATGTCATGGGCATGCATGAACTCATCCTACACTAAAATGATCCCTTCCATGCCATGAAAGGTGTAAAAAAATTAAGATTATACAAATGTTACATATCACATTAGTTATCAAACTCTTGGATGAAATCATCCAACTTGATGACTTGATTACCCCCTTCCTTGAATATCGGCATGGCCAATAAGTGGTTCCATACATGTCTTCCATGTCCCACCATAATGGTGTGGTGATAAACTTTGAAGGTGACTATGTATTTGAATTTCATGACCCCCCTTCAAATGAAGATGATGGTGTTGTGGGTGGTTTAAACTATACCCCATGCCTAATAAACTCGGTTTATTTCACAATTGTGTGTCACTTTTGGGGTGAACTTTAATATTAAATTGGGATGTTGGGTTTTTTTTAAACCTAAAAGCATGTTGAACCTATTGTAGTTTAACTTAACCCTTAAACTATGATCCCCATAACATAAATATAAGGATGATGCATTTGTGTGGTTAAAGCACATGGCTAATGCACTTGTATGGCTAGTAGTTCCCACTTTTGGTTCTTTTAGGTGTACATGCTTATGTGCTTTCTAGAGTTGGTGATGTGAATTGCAAGAGCAAATGGAAGATAAACATCTTTAATTTGATCTTCTTGTGTTTGTAATTCAATGCAGATGTGTAAATTGATTGAATCTAAGAAATGAACATGACCTTCATACAATTGCAAAGCAATGTAGATACAACTACATGATAGAACTAGATTATAAAATTGTGAAACTCAAGACCAACCACCAAGGCTTGATTCACTAAAGTTCAAATTCCACAAAATAATGTTGATGGAGTTGAAAATTTCAATAATTTGAGTATTACAAGTCTTTTCCATGTTCACCAAATTTCATAACAATCCAATGATGGAACTCTAGGATCTAGGCATTCGATCATCTTGGGGTCTAATCATACCCCTACATGTTTTAGCACACAACCCTTGCACTTAAGGTCCAAATGAACTGAAATTTGTAGATAAGTTTGTAATTTACCAAACCTTTACCCTACCAAATGGGAGCTTTTAAAAAATTAAATAGAAGGTAAGGGTAGGTTTCCAAGTTTATTAACATTTGTTGTTACAACCCATGCTCATTCTTCAACTTGATATTCCTTGTTCCTAGCTCCAATTGTGCTGAAATTTAATGATCACATGGCCTAGTTAATGTTCTAAAATTAATTCAAGTTTCAAAAAAATCTAATGGTGGATTTAAAAGAAATTGACATTCAAGCTAATAATCTAGAGGTGAATAAAAGGTTGATCCCCCCTCACTTGAACACCACCAATACCTATGTATGTTCAACTTTTTGCTTAGAGCTTACTCTCTCTTCCCTCCACATACAAACAACATCCTTCCCCCTAACACACACATTTTTTCTTTTTTCTTTTTTGATACCCCTCCCCTAATTTCTCCTTTGAGTTCCTTACCTTCCAAAAAATGGGTTTTCCCTTTGACCAATGACAGTGAAGGGAAATCCTTTTCTCCTTTAATCCCTAGTTCAAAACTTTCCATAAACCTATGAGTAGTGGAGGGAATTCATCATCCTCCCACTCCTCCAATCATAGTGAGTGAATGAATTCACACCCAATGAGAGTTCACAATTACTCACGTCTTTCATCTTCATTGTGAAACCCTAAACCCTTAAACTTTGAAAATTCATATCTTATTGAGATTTTTTAAAAATTCAATAATGTACATAATTACATTTATTTCCTTTTGAAAGTTTAAAATCATTTGAACAAAAAAAAAGTTGAATATCATTATTCAATAACATTTCAATGACTATTCTTTTGAATTTTTTTTTAATAAATGGATTTTTTTGTTAATATAATAATACTACCTATGTTAAGCTACTTTCAATTATTATATGACTATTTTTCATTAATTTAAATTATTTCATCTTACATTATTTACGGCTATTTATGGCTATTCTCAATTACCTTTGGTTATTTTTGGCTATTTCACCCTACGCTACTTTTGGTTATTTTAAGTTATTTTTTACTATTTTAACTTATTTCAACTTAGGTTATTTTTAGCTATTGTAATTTTTTTGGTTATTCTATGTTATTTTTAGCTATTATAGATTATTTCAGTTTAGATTATTTGCAGTTATTATAAATTATTTTTGGTCGTTTTAATTTATTTCACCTTAGGCTATTTTTAGCTATTGTCAATTTTTTTTTCTATTATATGTTTTTTTTTGTTGTTGTAAATTATTTCAATTTAGACTACTTGTAGCTATTAAAAGTTATTTCTGAGTATTGAAAGTTATTTCACCTTAAATTATTTTTGTTTATTATAAATTATTTCACCTTAAATTATTTTTGGTAATCCTAAGCAATTATAATATATGGCGATTGGTACCTATTCTATTTGTGGCTATCAATGTTTTTTAATGGTAATTTTATTAATAGTTATTAGTGGTTATTCTATTACTGGCCATTAGTAGTTATTCTATTGGTGGCTATTGGTGGTTATTCTATTAATGGCTATTGGTGGTTATTCTATTAATGGCTAGTGGTGGCTATTATATTAATGGCTACTGGTGGCTATTCTATTATTGGTTACTAGTGGCTATTCTATTAATGGCTACTGGTGGCTATTCTATTAATGGCTATTGGTGGCTATTCTATTAATGGCTACTGGTGGCTATTCTATTAATGGCTATTGGTGGCTATTCTATTAATGGCTATTGGTGGTTATTCTATTAATGGTTATTGATGGCTATTATATTAATGGCTACTGGTGGCTATTATATTATTGGTTACTAGTGGCTATTCTATTAATGGCTACTGGTGGCTATTCTATTAATGGCTACTGGTGGCTATTCTATTAATGGCTACTGGTGGCTATTCTATTAATGGCTACTGGTGGCTATTCTATTAATGGCTACTGGTGGCTATTCTATTAATGGCTATTGGTGGTTATTTTATTAATGGCTATTGATGGCTATTCTATAAATGGCTATTGGTGGCTAT
>Ga0116227_10010863_pt1 | contig 15635 bp, 10 predicted proteins | sample S1TSphgellanicum_FD_89693 | JGI IMG/M metagenome (GOLD analysis project Ga0116227, IMG submission 89693) | Host-associated microbial communities from peat moss isolated from Minnesota, USA - S1T2_Fb - Sphagnum magellanicum MG | ecosystem: Host-associated > Plants > Peat moss > Unclassified... | reverse complement strand
ATAAAGTGATATTTGCGCTCCTCACCCCCCCTCCACCCACCAATGTGTGGTGATGTGGGGTCCCGTCCCCCCCCCCCTCCCCCGCCCCCCCCCCCCCCCCCCGCCCATAGTGCAACAATGTAGTTTTAAAAATAACGATTATTAAAAATAAGATTAAAAAAATGATGACGATGATGAGCACACACTCATCATCGTCGTCTCTTTGGTGGAAGCAGCAGTTGACATGAAAAAAAAGACAACAACGATGATCTATGCTCATTGTCGTTGTCTCCTTGGTGCAGCAACGTACCTTTAAGTAAATGACTACAACCACAAGCTGTGCTTGTGGTCATCATCATGTTGGAAGTAGCACCCGAGATGGAAAAAAATGACGAAGACAATGAGAGTGCGCTCATTGTCGTCATCTCCCTGGTGGAGGCAGCACCTAAGATTTAAAATATGACAATGATGATGAGCGCGCGCTCATTGTCATCGTCTCCTTGGTGGAGGCAACACTGAACATGAAAAAAAAGACATTGCACCCTAAAACCCTTAGTGCAACAACATAGTTTTAAAAAAAGAATTTGAAAATGTTTTTTGTTCACCTTCAAGGTCCTCGTCTTTGCACACTCTCAAGCTCCTCCCCTCTCCACCCCTCTCCACCTCTCTCCATGCTCCTGAAAGTCCCTTCTTCAAGCTCCTGAAGCTGTGGAAACTCAAAGCCTTGTGAGCTAAACCCTAATGCAAGCTCAAATTGTCCCTGTTTCTCAAGCACTGGGTATGGAGGTGAGTGGAAAAGGAGGGAATGAGGCAGAAAGAAGCAGGAGGAAAGGTAGATGGGTTGGTGGGAGGAAGGGCAGTAGGTAGGTTGGAGGGGTAGGCAAGAGTTGCCAAAAAATAATATGGGGTCAGGGGTGGCCCAAAAATATAAAAAAATCAAAAGGGAAGGGCCCAGGAGAAAAAACAGCGAACTGGGAAAAAAAAGTATGAGGAAAAAAAAGGGCCCGGAGAAAAATAAAAACTACTGACCAAGTAAACTGGTTTCATCCCATCCACGAAATCCAAAAACGGGATTTTTTGGATGGTGCACTGGTGGGTGCAGGGTCACTCAAGCCGTGAGGTCGACCCTTGTATTGGGGAAAACACGGGGGGGTACTTACAAAAGAGAAAGGGATCTTACAACTAGACCTATTCCTTAAGAGTTAGAATGCTAACTCTTGCTTGGGGATCTTGCTCAGGTGATGCGGGCATTCTGAAGAATGGAATGCTTGCTCCGGTGTTGGGGGCATTCCAAAGAATGGAATGCTTGCTATGGTAATGGGGGCATTCCGAAGAATGGAATGCTTGCTCCCGTGATGTTCCATTTTTTAAAAATGTCCCTCATTTTTCCCATTTTTTCTTGAGGTACCCATAGAATATATCATATGAGAATTTTAAAAAATTAAAATCGGAAGAAGTCTTTATGCTGGGTAAAGCCTTAAGCCCCAGGCTTTATTTACTCTACATAAAACCAGCCCTCCCATTTTGGGGGGGTGCATGGGTGTGGGTCCTTGAGGATATTTTGAAAATCAAGGGGGTAGGGGAAAGAAAAGGAATCTGGTAGGTTTGTGTGGTCCCAAACCTTGGGTTAGGGTGGTTAGAAAGTGAGTAGTTGACCTAGTGCATAGGCCTATTGGTGAGTTGAGCTCACAACCCCTTGCATGGTCTCCACATTACAATTGCACCCAAACACCCCACTTGGATGGCCTAAATGGCCAAAGTAAACCCAAGAAACTACCCTGAATTTTTGGCCATCAATCAGGGTTTCACGTCTACAAACTACTGTAGTACCATGGTAAGTTTGATTACTAGTTATATTATTATTTTTAGAAATGTTGAAATTTCTTATAAATTTTTGTTTTCAAAGAAAAGAATTTTGTGAATAGAAAATAGATAAATTTTTAGAATTTTTAAAAAATGATAATTAATTTTTTGAAAATGGAATCCACTCAAAATAGATTAATTAATTCAACACTATAATGTTGAACATTGCCATGGTAGGGTACCACTATATTGATTGATTGCCACCCTTTGTTCTTCTTGAATTTGCTACTAATTGGTATCCTTCATTTTTTAGGTTGGCTTTGTAAAAAGCTTATATGGATGGTGGAGGTTGAAGTCCAAAAAATACTTGTGGTTCCTAAAAATTATGACCCACCAAAGACGGCTACAAAATATGACCGACCCCCCCCCAAGAAAAAACAACACATCCCCTTGGCTAAGACCTATTCCAAATTCCATAACCAGTTTGGGTGGTGTGGTTCACATGCTTTTGTAGGATTTTTCCTATGTGGGACCGCTAGGAAAGTGATATTTTTTCTTTCTTCCCTTGTTCCCAATGTGTTCCCATGAGGTTCTCCAGGTTTCCAAGTTGTTACCCCCAACACGTTCCCAATAGCACCTCAGATTAATCCCATATTGTTTGCCCAAAGTTTATCCCAACTCTTGTGTATATAAACTGAAAAGGTGTGCTAAAGGGGAACAGACTTGTATGTGCTTTACATCTTGGGGTCCGAAGAGGTTCTACTATTGGGAAGTAATCAATGTTCCAAAAAAAATTGGTGATGGCCCAATGAAGATGGCTCCTTCTCAAACCAAAAAAAAAAAAAGTTGTGATGAATGGTGCTCGTGAACTAATTAATATGATCACACTATGTAATAATACCCATAGTAGATTATGAAATATACTAAGTAGATAGGAATGAAATAAATCAAGTAGACCATTAATTAAATACACACCCTACCCCCCCCTCCCCCACGTATAATACCAAGTCTACAACAACAAAACCAAAGTAAACCATTAAATATATCCCCCACCCCAAGTATGATACCAAGTCTATACAACAAACTCAAAGTAGACCATTAAATGCACCATCAAAATACACCTCTCAAGGTCTACGAATCGCGTAGATTTACGAAGTATTTGTCAAAAGGCTCCAATCTGGCGAGAGAGAGAGAGAGAAACAGAGTGATCCGAGTATGACGGAATCAGCACGAGGAGCCGGAAACGCGACCCTCAGTTTGGTTGGGTCACCCGCCTCGGTGTGGAATTGTTGCTAGCTTTGGTTTGCCAGCCTTTTATAACGCAGAAGTAGCCGCTGTCTTCTCTGCAGCCATTTGCTTCCCCTCTCTCTCTCTCTCTCTTTGCGCGCCACCTGCCCCAAGCAAGGCTCTTCCGCAGCAGCAACAACACCGCCCCCTCTTTGTTCTCTCTCGTTCGTTGCTTCTCGGATCTTCTCGGCTCTTTTTATTGCGAGAAAGATACGGTGATTCGTTCCGCGTCGTAAATCGCTTTTATTGCTTACAGCTGTTTTGTGTTTTCATTTTACGCGTAATTTGTCGCAATTTCTTTCTTCTGCCATTTGCTTCAAGTTTGAAGCGGCGGTTTCAGGATTTCGTCCGACGGTAGCTGTCTTGTACTCGAGAATACAAGAAGCAATTTGCTCTGCTGTCTTTTTTTGTTGTTGAGCAACCTTCTCTCGTCCAATGTCCTGCTGTTAGTGTCCTCATTGACAAGCAAAAAGGAATTTCTTCGAAGGTCGGCCTGGCTCTGCGCGTGATTGTTGGAGAACGCGAGAGAGTCATACAGAAACACAGACACAGGCTTTGAGGTTGGAGAGTGGAAGGCGATCTGGTAGAGAAGCAGATTTCTATCTGTGTTTAACGGGAGCGTGGCAATGAGTGAACGAGAGTGCTTGCCTGGACGATGCTATTGCCTCTTTACTTTGAAAGCATGAGTGGAATCCTCCTTGAAGAAGCAGGTAGTGGCTCGCTCTTCTTAGTCTCTTGTCTTCTTCCTTCTTGTCATAGAAAACCTTGATAATGAGCCTTGTACTTCTTCATGATGTCTTTCGCCGGTTGTTGAAGAACAAGGAAAAAGAAGACGGATCTTCTTCAGTGCAGTGTGATCGGATGTGTTGCCGTAGTAGAATATGTAGTAGCAGCAGCAGCTATTGACGAGTTGCGAAATGCTGTAGCAGGGCTGAGATATGGAAGTGGAGAGAAAGAGAGAGCTCATCAAGCGAGCGCAATCCTCAGGAAGGTGAAAGTAAGGTAAGAAGAGAGGACGGAGGGAGCGACACAGCGAAAGGCAGACAGGAAAAAGAAGCTACCATTCCATTCCACAGGGGCTGTAGACTTTAAGTCAGCCATGGAGCTAACAAGCAGCCCGCGCACGCGGGTCGGGAAATACGAGCTCGGGGATACTCTTGGAGAAGGCACTTTTGCCAAGGTGAAGATCGCCAAGAACAAGGAGACCGGTGAAAGCGTGGCCATCAAAGTCATCGACAAGGAGAAGATCCTCAAGCACAAAATGGTCGACCAGGTAGCGCGCCCTACCTGGCTCTCTCTCTCTCTCTCTCTCTCTCTCTCTCTCTCTCTGCTTTTCTGAAAACGGATTCCATCCTGGTATGCTTTGGATTCAAAGCGGCCAAGATCAGGAGTGTTTATAGGTAGCGGTTTTAATTTTTTTTTGGGCTGTGCATTTGGAGCAAATTTGACTATAGGACTGAAATGGCGTTTGTTTTTTGTATTTTTGGACAGATCAAACGAGAAATTTCTACAATGAAGCGGGTCAAGCACCCCAACATCGTGCAGCTTCTAGAGGTAAGCTACTGTTCTATCTGAGGGTTTTTACATAAGCTCTTCACAGTTTGGTCCTAGAAAATGCAGTTCAACCCATGTTGCACCCCATCATGAACCATCGTGTTTCTACAATCAAGCTGGTCAAGCACTCCCACCATGATGTTTCTCAAGGCCTATGGTGTGCAGCTTTGGGAAGTGCTGCTGGTAACTTGCCTTTGTTAAAAGAAAGACTGTGGAATCAATTCAATCTGAAGCTTCAGAGCAACTTGGGTGTGAACTGCAGTTGATTCCCTGAGTGTTCCAACTTTGGTTTTGGGAAGGTATTTGACACGTAAGCTTTGTGTGATAATTTGCATCTGGCAGGTGATGGCAAGCAAGACAAAAATCTACATTGTTATGGAGTATGCAAAAGGTGGCGAGCTCTTTGGCAGAATTGTGAGCCAGCTTCCTCCTTTGACTATCCCTTCCTTCTGATATGTGAATAGACAACAATTCATTCTTGCAGTTTGGGTTGGTGAAATGTAGTACTTTCTAATGTCATGACTCTTGATATGTGGATCATCATTTGCTGATCAGCAACAAATATTTTTACGGTGGTTGGCCAGGTTCACCAAGGACGGCTCAAAGAGGATCAAGCAAGGAAATATTTTCAACAGCTTATAGATGCTGTTGACTATTGCCATAGTCGTGGAGTGTACCACAGAGATCTCAAGGTGTGTGCTACACACAGCTCTGTTGGCATCCTTAAAGTTTGTGCAATTGAGTAGTTTTTTTTTTTTTTGTTCTTTTTTGTTTTTTTTTTTGTTTTTTGCCTTAACAGTATGCAAGTAATCTGCATTGCCCTCTGCACAAGCAAATGACAATTTTACCTTGCTCTCTGTCATCTCTGTTCTAATGTTATAAGTCTCTTGTTTTCCTCTGCTTTGACAGCCGGAGAATTTGCTCCTTGACAGTGCTGGGAATTTGAAAATTTCGGACTTTGGGCTGAGTGCCTTACCACAGCAATTGAGGGTATGTATTATCTGCATTTTATCAACCCGTACATGTGCATTCTGGTTGTTGGGTGTCTTTTCTTCCTCCCTTTTTTTTGTGTCTTCTGATTGTTTGAATGTATACCCTTCAGTAGTATACCCATCCAATAATTACTGCATTTGCCCTTCTGGGGATGCCAGGTGCATTGTTTACTATTTGTACTCTCTTTGACAGTGAGGTTTGTTTGCAGGAGGATGGCCTGTTGCACACAACTTGTGGAACTCCAAATTATGTTGCCCCAGAGGTATAACTCCCAAAGCTACCACTTTGAGAGAAAGGAGGAGAGAAAATTCATGGCTCCAGACAAAAAGAGTAGGCTTGGCACTAGCCTATGTGTGCTGAAGATGCAGTATCTGGTTGTGTGCAGGTGATTGTTGATAAAGGCTATCATGGGGCAACTGCAGATCTATGGTCATGTGGTGTCATACTCTTTGTCCTTATGGCCGGCTATTTACCTTTTGATGAACCAAACCTCTTGAACTTGTATAGAAAGGTAAGAATTTTTCCACCAACTGTTACTCCGTCCCTTTACAAGCCTTTTGTTGCAGTGGCCATAACCCTGTGCAAGAATACCTTATGACAAGAGGAATGCATGTGTCAAAATCAAGAGTGAAGAGTACTATTCTGAGAATTCCTCTGTGATACTTGCAGATATACAGGGCAGAGTTCACTTGCCCACCCTGGTTCTCAGCAGGGGCAAAAAGACTGTTGTTCAAAGTCTTGGACCCAAATGCAAAAACAGTAAGTTTCAGCACACTCTGTTATGTCTTCAAAGCTGGAAATGTAGTGTAAGATGTGGAGAGCAGAAAACAGAACTAGGAGCATGGCATGTGTGGTAAAAGGCCTGAAATTGAGAAAAGAAAATTTAGCCTGCATCTTATCATATATATAATGTCAGACTTTTAAAAAATAGGTAGGTGTTCTCCTCAGATTTTAAAACTTTCTGGAACTCGGTTTTGAACATGATTGTTTGTGGGTGTAACAGCGTTTCACTGCAGCACAGATCTACAAAAATGAATGGTTCAGGAAGGGCTACAAACCAGCACAATACAAAGAGAAGGAGAATGTCACCCTTGAGGATATCCAAGCAGTATTTAATGGATCATCAGTAAGTCTCAAGCTCTCTATCAGCTGTCTTTTTCTGATCTGCAAAATTGTACATCAGTGGTCAGTGCTTTTGATATTCAGAAGGGTTAGGTGGTTATTGTGATATGCTTTGCTATTGGATATAAATGGAAAGTCCTGATGTTTGGGTTTTGGAAACTTCAAATTACTCATTCATTTTCCTTCAACAAACTCCAGGAATTTCTGGTGATGGAGAATAAAGAGATGAAGCCTGCAACAATGAATGCATTTGAGCTCATCTCCCTTTCATCTGGACTGAATCTATCTGGCCTATTTGAGGAACCACAGGTATGGCTGGAAACTCCTTCAATTTCTCATTTTCAAGTGGATCAATTGTTCATTTCTCTTTAGTGTATTTCACGCAGAGGTTTGTAGGCCATACTCTTCCAGTACTATTTCCAACTCCGGAATGAGTAATATGAAATTCTCACTTGGGGAAAGAGTTCCAGAATTGTAACAAGTATTATCCTGTGTGCCACAGGATTCACAGAAGGGAGAGGTGCGCTTCACAAGCAAGAAGTCTGCTAAGGAGATAGTGAGCACCATTGAGGAAGCCGCAAGGCCCCTTGGCTTCAATGTACATGTACAAAATCATAATATAAAACTTCGAGGCGGTAAACAGGGTCGAAAGGGACAACTGTCAGTCTCCACACAGGTGGGTTCTGTTTTTTCTGGATTTCTGAGTGGTAGCAAACATAGAATCCCAGTTTGTGCAAGCATAGTCTGCCATATGCCAGCGTTGTTCAATGAGTTTCTCTGCTCGAGAAGTCTGACTTGAGTTCTTTTTGTCCTTTTGGAGTATCTAATCAACTTTCCCTTCTTGGACTGCAGGTATATAGAGTTGCACCATCTCTATTTATGGTTGAGATGTCAAAGGACAATGGTGACACTATTGAGTACCATAATGTAAGTATCTCACATATATGCCCTTGTTTCTTACATGAACTACTTAGTGATGTCAGAGCCAGATCTTTCCTCAAGTTGACAAGGATACTATTACTAAGCCCACCATTAAGTTGGACTGGGAAACTATGCAGTGGGTGGTGTTATTGGTTAGCATAAGAGACAGATTTGTGTGACCTGAGTTTTATATGTGATTGGTTTTTCTTTATGGTAGTAGTAGCTAACCCAACTTATTCCTTGGAATTTTTGCCCTGTTAAATTTCTTTTAATTCATCTTAAACTAATCATACTCTATGGTATATCAAGGCTGATTTATTTATTTATTGAACAATACTCAGATAGTTTTGTTTTAACCAATAGCCAATTAACTATGATAACTGCTGCTGCTGCTATGTTGTGATCAATAGGCTGAGTAGTGTGTATTCATTAAATTGCTCTCATGGTTGCAGTTTTACAAGAACTTGTCAAAGGGCCTAAAAGACATAGTCTGGAAAGCAGAAGAAGTGGACACAACATCAGTGAAGTAGAAGAATTACAGAGGAGGTTCAACAAGTAAAGGTTTTGAATATTCCTCCTCCTTAGGCAACAGCTGTAATACAACCAACTCTAGCTCACTTGCTTTGATGGCAAAATGTCTGCATGCTACTCAGACAATTGCTAATTTATCAAGTCTGTATCTAGTGGGCTTTTGCTTTACATAGGAGAGCAGATCTCCTTGGAGTACAGATCATTACTTCAAAAGATGGTAGAATTTTTTTTCTTCTCCTTTTGTAGGTTTTGATTCTTTCTTGCCTTTAATCAGTAGGAAACAAGTAGCAAAGGCCATGATGATGATGATGATGATGATGTAAGGGGAAAAAAATCTGCTACAAAATTTTGCAGTTGTAATTGAATGTAAAATAGTTTTTGCAGTTTCAAGTTACATAGGCTGTTAAGTTGAGATGGTGAATGTGTGATGAAGTAATATGCATGCACTGTGACCTTCATTTGCAATCACAATCACATAAGTAGAGGAACTATGTCATTGTGTAAGTAAGAATCTCCAAAATGGCAAAAACTCCAGTGCTTGCACACAAAAAATTTGTGAACTTGAGATAAACACTACAAGGGCAATGTTGACATGCATTTGTCAAAGAATTAATTAAAATTGAAAATTCCACATCCAAAATAGAATGTTTATCAAGATTTCATACTTTTCCTTCACAAAAAACAATTTGAAAACTTTTTTAGAAAATTTCAACACTTTTACTCATTATATGAGTTGTGCCACAGCTGTTAAGATATTATGACCTATGTAAATCATTTTTTTAAAAAATTCTTCCTTAGTATCTATTAGGTAAGCTATGATAGGTAGATGATTTATTAATTGACTATTTATTTATGCTTAACAACAACTTCAATGTGTATTCCATATCACTGAAGTTTTGATTTAATTGGAACCCGGAATGATTGCTCTTCAGAATTATGAGGAGGAGAAGATCACTTAAGTTTTGATTTGATTGGAATCCCCAATGATTGCTATTAAGAATTGTGAGGAGGAGAAGAACTTGTCCAATAAGTATGATTTAACGACATCTTTTGATGTACATTTAGTGCAATTATAAGTCACCATTGGTCAATATTTACAATTTTGATATAATATCAAGCCCAAAATTTGGTAAAGTATCATTTTTATTGTCAAACTCAATTTTTAAAAATGAAATAACGGATCAACACTTGAGTGTTGAATGAGATAAAATACTGTAGTATTAAGGGGTCAGTGCTCAACCAAGGCAACAACATGGGTCCTAGTGAAGGTTGATCAAGCACCTATTGTGTTAAAAGACATTTGAGCTATAATGGCGAGCCATGTATGAGGAGGTCTATCGACAAGCCTAGCCATAATTCTTCCATTTTCACCAAAAGTTTGCTTTGGGGCATTTGTAATGGTAGCCGTAAAATGACACATACACAATATTGTGGATGCAAGTATAATCTTTAAACATTGTGAAACTAAGTTTGAATCTCTCAAAATATAGACTTATATAGTGATTTTGAAATTCCCATGACAATGATTCATTAGAATTGATTTAGGAGAAACAACTTGAAATTTCATAATTTGTCCATTTGGATAACAACAATTCTAAAACATGAATCCACACCAAACCCTTTTGTATTTGTCTTTTCATATCATCACATGTGAAAATTGAATGTTTTTGTCCTTTTAACACATATTTGAAATCAATTTAAGTCACGTCACATTGAATAACAAAATATATATTTTGCAAAACAATTAAGTAACACAAAAACAAAAATTATGAAGTGCAACATGAATATCACACAACCTACAATATGCACAAAAATTCTCATGACAAATTTGATGATATGATGTCACAAATTGTCAAAACATGATATATAAACAAACAAAAATTATCATGACAACATGAAACCATCATGAATAGACATTATTAATAAAAAATTGTCATCACATTATCAAAAAATTAAAAAGTTATCATTGACATAAAATAGATTCATAACATCATGTTGAGTAAACACAAATTGCCATGACATGATTTCTAACATCATAAATTATCATTGTGAGTATTGGTTGATGTTAAAAGATTAGAATTGCAAATTGGACCCTTGCCTTACAAATATCCTTCTAACCAATTGTAAATGAGATAATTAATTAATTAATTAATATTTAGAATTTATATTAATCGAAGTGAAAAAAATTTCTGAAAATTTTATATAACTATGATTTTTTTTTTAAATTAGAATTCAATGAACCAATGAAAATATATCAATATTTTTTACCTTATGTTGGTTTGATCTCCATTGGTAGTGTGGAGCAACGAGTGTGAAGCCCAAGTGACTAATAAAAGAAAACGACGGCTTTTAATTTGTTAATTAAAGCACAATCTTAAATATTGTAAAATTGAGTTTGAATCTCTAAATATGCACACATACAATGACTTTGAAAGGGCCAATACAAGAAAATGACTACTTTTGATTGCTTGGCTATATGATTGGCCTTGGAAGAGGTGGTAGGCATTTAAGTTGACTCTCAATTTGTAGTGTTCAATTTTTCATGCTTGTGGATGGGGATAAGGAAATAATTAATATTGTATGTTGGATGTGGTAAACATTGGGAGGTACCCAAATAGCAAGAGTGGGTAGAGACGCATTTTACAACATCTCCACTCACACCCTTAAATTGGGGGTCAATTAGGATTTGTCACATCCAAAATATAAATAAAATATCCTCATCCTCCTCACCCATAAACAAGGAGAATTGGACAGAACAAAGTTAGAGATTATTTAAATATTATCACTTGGGCCAATCGTTATGGTCGGTTAATAAAAAAACAGTGACTAATAGTCATTTCTTATTTATTATGCTCTTCCAAGCTTTTTCCAAGGCCATGTTTCAAGCGCAAGGCAGTTTTTCCATTGGATTCATTTAATTTGAGTGTTGTATTTTATCTAAAATTTCTAGTTTATAGCTATTAATGGAAATGCTATTGCACCTTACCAATGATATAAATTATGGAATCTTGCAATTGTAGTCCTAATTGCCACCAAAAAAAAAAAAAAAAGAGTTTTACTGTTAGGCAGTTACCCAATTTGGCTGGTTAGAACCACGGATTCAAATTCTAGTTAGTAAAAACCGACCATAACTGGATCCAATTTTGGATCTGGTTTTGGAACCAAAACTAGTTCTAGAACCAAAACTAGAATTTTTGAAAACAATTGGTTTTTTGGGAAAAAAGATTGGAACTGGGGGCCAACCCGAGGTTAACTGGCAGTTAACCACAGGTTCTGGACTGGGTTACACAGGACCAGGTCTGATTTCCAGAACTAGAACTGGACCCAGGGTTCCAAATTTTTTGGTAGAACTGGAAACTGTTTAATTTTTTTAAGAACCACACCCAAAGTCAAGAACCACCCAACACTGGTATTTTACTCATCAACAATTTCAAGGAGAATGTAGCATTGCAATGTTCACAATCTGATCATAAATCATATGTATGATCTACAGAGACAATTTCCTCAATTTCCACAATTGAGGCCAGGACTTGCAAGATCTTTTAAGCCTAAACTTCTTGCTAATGGCAATGGAGCTTTTCAATCAGCTGCTGCTGCACTCGATGGAAATACTTTGATTGCCTTCTCATATTGCCAAGTCTTCACATTTCTTGCCAGCCTTCTTTTCACACAACCCATCAGCCTTCACATTTCTTTTCTGTGTGAAATGCACAATTGTATTGTCCCTCATGTTACCATTGGAACCATTTTTGTCATTACTGGTGACGTTGGGAGTATTCTTCAATGCTTCAGCTAGAGTGGGATCCTACCTATTTGTTTGCTGGCGCATAAACTATGTGATGCTTGAATTCAGAATACCTCCAACTGCTTGCAGAATCATAGTGCAACAAATGACAATAGTTAATTGCAATGAAGCATCATTCCCACTGGCATGGCCATGCATGAAGCCTTGCAAAATGTGTGGTATCAATTGGCATTGCTTGCAAAAAAGAAGGGGCTCCTGATGTCTCCTCTCAAACCTGACACAATAGCTGAATTGAGAACTGTAACACTGGAAGAGCAGTTTTGAGGGAAGGAAATGCCAAGAAAGCAGAGAAGTTATGCAGGAGGGGGAGAGAGAGTTGCAGATTGCCAGCATGCTCTGTTTGTGTTTGCAATATGTCTGACCCACCCAAACACTCAGAATGCCATGATCTAGAGAACAGGCAGAAACTATTTAGGATGAACAATCATCACAGAAGCTTCTTGTACCTAAAACCAAAATCAAAGTAGGGTCACTGACATGATGAAACAGCCAGCAAGCATTGTGATATGATGCAGCCAGCAGCCCTTCTTCATCACCTCTGCAAAATGTCAGACACAACAATATTTTGTTGTAACATTTTGTTGCCAAGAAAAGAACACAAAACAACTTTTACTCCAAAATGGGGTAATGGGATAACACTGTTTGGGCTTCGCCTTTTCCCCATCTCTCTCCACAAACCTACCCTTGAGTTGAGGGGCACCATGAAGCAACACTGGACCATAAGCTTTGCATCACAAAAACCCATTTCATCATAACCTTGTAAAATGAGCAGAAGATGAGGAGGAGGAGAAGATGAGCATTTGGGACAATCTATCTAGTGAAGGGAAATGGTGCTTCCACCACCAGGTGGTTTTCTAATTCCACCAATAAAATCTCGAGCCACAGGCTTGTCATCAGAGAAGATATCACTGCCAGAAAGTTCCTTGAGTTTTGCCTGACTGGGATGATGGTGATGGAGATTCTTGTGTGATGATGATGATGATGATGCTAGTACAGAAGCAGCATCAGCATTCTCTTTTTCACTGAAGATGTCATGTCCCCAAAGCTCTGCATTCTTATGATCATGCGACTTTCGAGCAACAACAGAAGAATCAGTCTCATCTTTGGGACCAAAAGAGATTTGGCATTTACCACCTGCAGGATTGGAGACTTTTACAGACGTATGGACATTTCGAGGAGGTGCTGCTGCTGCTGCTTCAGGTGGTGGTGCTCCTCCTCCTTCCCTTTTGAACTCTAAAGAAGCTCGAGATGGTTTGGGTATCTCTGGAGATGGAGGAGGACCAAAAATATTGCTACCCACCAATTCCTTCGCTTTGGCATTCGAGTTCACTCGGCGCCCTGCAAGATCATCTGTGGTCTGCACTGTTCCACTCAGCTCTTTCTGTTTTGCGCCTTCTGGAACCGTATAAACTGCCTTCTTGGGTGATGCACAATTCTCACCTCCAAAGGAGATCTGGCTGACACCAGCAGCAGCTGCCTGATGATGAGAGTATCGCACACTTGTTCTGTTGTCTAGCGCTGGTGCTGTACCATTGCCAGGGTCACCATCACCACCATGACCATGACATCCAGCAGCAGGAAAAAAAATACCACCACTCCCGTGCATTTCTCTTTTCTTGGAATCCGAACCTGGTCTTCTCTTGAGCAATGCATCAGCTTCTTCTGCCGAGATGTGTTCACCAAATATGATGCTGCTGATTCCCCCTGCAGGTTGCTGCAACATGCGGATACTAGGATCGGCCGCAGCAGACAAACAGGAGGCATTGTTGTTGTTGCTATCAGAAATACTTACTACTGGGGCTGCTGCAGGGCGAGCCTCTGACCAACTGAAGAGGTCCAATGTCGTCGCTCCTCCTACTGTTGGTGTTGCTCCTCTCCTGCTGCTTGGCGTCATCCCATTTGCAACAGAAGACATGATCACAGCTTCCACCTGCAGTTGCTTTTTCTTTTCTCTTTCTCTTCTGTTCTGTTCTCTTTATGTTTCTTTTTCTGTTCTGTTCTTTTCCCTTCTCTTCTCTTCTCTTTTGCTTGAAAAATGTGTTTCTGAGAGTAGAAGCCAAGAAAATGCTTTTGACAATGTCTTGCTCCAAGGTCAAGGCAAATGTGGCTTTCTCTCGTTGCCTTGGGGTGATCACTTCTTCAACAGTGGGTATCTTTGGAATCACAAACTGTACAGTTTGCTTCCGATCTTCAAATGCGGAACAAAAAAGAGACCCACAGCAGCAGAAGCAGGAAAAGAATTCTGTGCCGGAGATGGAACCCAAACAGCTTGCTTACTTCTCGGCTCAGGACTCGCGACAACACAATAACAACAACAACAACAAGAGAAGCGCACGAAACGGCAACTGCAGCAAAACAAAAGCAAACCGTCGTCAGGCCCAGTGTGTGCTTCCCCTGGACATTCCACACTAGCATTCCACAACATTCCAACATGGACGACGTTATGCATGAGAAAAAATTCAGTTATTCTGTCGTCCCAGATAGATGCCAACCTACCTAGATAACATTTCCACGCCATAATAAATCGTCGACTGGAATTCTACCTGACTTTTATGTCAAATCCTCTGTTTTAAAACAAATTCCGAATAATCATAATAATATTAACCCAGCAAGTCACAGGTGACATTATGCATTGGAAATTTTCACTTATTTGTGGTCCAAGATATTGCCTACCTGGTTAACATTTCCACGCCATAATAATCATCAAACTGGAATTCTACCAGATTTTATGTCAGATCCTGTGTCTTTTTTCTAAAATTCTGAATAATAATAGCTTGGGGACATTCCATACATGTGATAGGTGATGTTATGCAATGGAATTCAGTTTTTTTTTCTTTTTTTCTGTCCATGAGGCCGGATAACATTTCCATTCCATAATAATCATCAATTGGAATTATACTGGACTTTATGTCAAATCTTGTGTTTTTTAAATAAAATTCTAATAATTATAATAACTCAAAACTTTCAAAGCGTTTTACTTTCTTTTAAATAAAAAGCTGTGTACCATACCTGCCATGGAGGTTCCATCTTCTAGGACATTCCACACAAATGATAGCTGACATTATGCATTGGAATTCTCTCTTTTTTGGGTCCAAGATCCCATATAACAATTCCACACCACAATATTCATCAACTGAAATTCTACCAGACATTATGTCAAATCCTATAATTTCTTTTACAAATGTCAAATAATAATAACTCAAAACTTTGAAAATTTCTACTTTCTTTGTAATTAAACTATTTATCATACATGCTACAGAGGTTTGGTCTTCCAAGACATTCCACAAAAGCAACATGTGATGTTTTGCATTGGAATTCAATTTTTGTTTTTCTGTCCAAGATGCTAGACAACATTTCCACACCATAATGATCATTGACTGGAATTCTATGTCCTCTTAGATCAAATCCTGTGTTTTTAATTAAACTAGTGTGAACCCGGTGCATAATGCACCCGTCGAGCTCCCCCCCCCACCCGGTCCTTCCCATTGCCCACTCCGGTTCTTTACCTTGAGGCCTTAATTCTGCAAAGGAAGGAAGGCAGTAATGCAATTTCTCAAGAGCAAGCTTCTCGACCACCACCCAACTCCTCCTCTTCTCCAAAATGCCATAGGAGCTGCTTCTCTTTGTGACTTCTTTTGGT
>Ga0116227_10010862_pt1 | contig 15636 bp, 15 predicted proteins | sample S1TSphgellanicum_FD_89693 | JGI IMG/M metagenome (GOLD analysis project Ga0116227, IMG submission 89693) | Host-associated microbial communities from peat moss isolated from Minnesota, USA - S1T2_Fb - Sphagnum magellanicum MG | ecosystem: Host-associated > Plants > Peat moss > Unclassified... | reverse complement strand
AAATTAAAGGAAAAGAAACTAGAAAAAATAAAAAAAAGAAAGGAGAAAGAAAAAAAAAAAAAGGAAAAAAAAAGGGAAAATAAAAGAATGAAAAAAAGAAAGAGAAAAAAAAGGGGGAATAAAAAAAGAAGAAAAAGGTAGAAAGAAAGGAAAAGAAATTCAAAATTTAAAAAAAAAAAAAACACACAAACTACTTCAGATTGTTGCATTACTCCCACCCATTGAACTATCTTTTCTTGCCATTGCCTAAACACTTCCTTAATGCACTAACGCACCTCCTGCCATCACTAGGACACCTCCCTTATGCATTAACATGCTTCCTACTATTGCCAAGACCTAACTTTGGCCCCTAACTTTCTTCCTCCTCTGTTGCCTCTTTTTCCCTTGTCCCCATTCTCACTCCCACCTTTGCCATGGTTACCTGAGGATCAAACCAAGTAGGTTTGGCCAACTTTTGTGTCGATGATGGAGTTTGAATCCTTCCAACTGACCTTTTTATTATTCTTCATTCCCTTGATCGTCATTGATGTTTCTTATCTAGTTCATCTTTTTCTAACTTATTAATTATGAAGGTTAATTGGTCTTTAGTAATCTCAAGCAAAGGAGCTCCTTGGCCAAGCTAGACACTGCCATCGTTGCTTTCGACCGAAGCTTCTACTTCATCCAAGTTAGCCCAAGAACTAAGGTTTAGCTCAAGTCCATTTATATGTCATGACTTTGAAAATGTTAAGTTCAAGTCTAATCACATAATCATCAAAGGTCATCATGATGTTCTTGTTATACTCAATGAATAGTCCTTTGTTGAAACCCATTGTGTGGTTCACTCTAGAGGTTTGGGCAAAATCAAGAATCAACTAATGTGGCTACAAGGGGGCAATGGATTCTCTAATGCTAGTGCCATTTTTGTCTCATCATTTTCTCTAATCTTTATGTTTCATTGGTTATCTCTAATCTTCATTTGTTACTAGGCCCAAAAGTGAGTGATACTTTCTTACAATTCATTAGATTACTTTTCAATCTCAACATAGTGGTGACAAGTGTTGGATTCAATGGTAGGATTGCAATCACTTAATACCTCTTCAAGTCGTAAGTTGAAGGTGTGAAAATATGTTATTGTCTCCACAAATTGTTCAATAAGTTACATTTTAGTTGCCATAGCATTTGGATCATATTCCAATAGTCTTGAACCCTTTGCATATGTTATGTGAATTTGATTTTTTTTTGAAAATTAAAAATGCCCATTATATTAGATCCTCCTCTCTAGAATTTTATCCTTTGTTAGCAAATGTCCACATGTCCTTGTAAACTTTGAATGTTGTCTTGAAAGGTATAAAGCATGCAAGATCAAAAGGTTGCAACAAATGGCTTGTGTGATGACAAAGTGATCAAATCAAGCCCCACCTCCTTGGCTTTTGCATGTTTTTCATCACATGGGAGTTGTGGCCATTTAAAATATGTAAATGCCCATTAATTAAACACATGTTTCCTTTGCAAGCTTGAACAAAGGTTATAAATATGGAATCCATTTATTATTAATAAAAAGGTTGTTTTTTAAACTTTTGACTGCATAACTATTATAACCCTAGATTCACACCGCTCAATGTGCTTTTAGCACAATTGCTTACCTTTGAATATGTAGAAGTTTGATAAGTACTTGCCTATTGCATTGATGTAAAACAAAACCAATTTAGCCATTATCATTTATTTAGCCATCAAATGATTCATGTGATTCACATCAAAGGTCAGATATCATTTTGATGATAACAATATGCTGTGAAAATATTTATTTATTTATTAAAAAAAAGGAAGTTTAACGACCCTAATTTGAAATTTTGAAATTTTGATAGTTAAGGAATAGGTATAAAAAGTGTTTTTTATGTTTTGTATTTGTAATATTATCTCATTTATTAGGATAGGATATTGGAAAACTTTGAAAAGGATGAAGGTCGGATATCATCTAAAATCCAACCCTAAATTATCATCTAAAACCCGAACTCTAAAATATCATCTAAAACCCCAACCCTAAAATATCATGTAAAACTACTGCAACCCTAAAAATCCAGCGTTAAACCCTAAAAGTATAAACTGTGGGAGTGTTTTGCTTCTGCAGTCGAGCTTCTTTCCATTGCTGGGGTCTGTCTGTCTGTCTGTCTGTCTGTTGCATCGTGCAGCAGTGACAGGCAGAATGCTGATCCCCAAGAAAAAACCGGGTGGAGGTTTACAAGTACTTGTTCCAGGAGGGCGTTTTGTATGCTAAGAAGGACTTCAATGCTCCAAGCACCCGGAGATCGATGTGCCAAACCTACAGGTTATCAAGCTCATGCAGAGTTTCAAGTCCAAGGAGTATGTGAAAGAGAGTTTTACTATTGGTTTAGCCTTTTTTTCCCTTCACGCTCTCTTTGATTGTCTCTTTGACACATTCATGGCTTTTTTTGGAGCAGGGGTTCCCATTACCGTGAATGCAAACCCTGGCTATAAATACCTTGCAAGAATTAGTAGGAAGATAATGCAAAAACAAACTCTGCCGTCGAAGGAATTCTGGGAAGTGATTGAGTGAGTTCATCATTTTCTGCTTCCTTGGTTAGGGTTTTGTTTGTTTGTGAGTTTCTGGGGAATATTGGCTTCCCTTGACCTTCAGCTCAGATTTGTTAGACTGCAGATCTTGCAGAAATTTTCATGAGATTTGTCCTCTAGAGAGTTCTTGCTCTCTGAGTTTCCTATGTTCTTTCCAGCCTATTTTTTGCATGCTATGTATTGCCAAAAAACTTTATATTAAAAAGTGCTCAAGTCATGCTTTTGGAGATTTCCAATAGCCAGAGTTTGACCAAATTTTAAGAAAAATCACAAGATTTTAATACATAGTTAAGTACTTAGCCCAAAATCTGGAGGAGGATGTGGGTTTGGCCGAGGAGGTGGTGGATTTAACAGGAGAGCACCTAGTGCAACCAGAGTAGGGTGATGGACAATCCTTTCAACTTGCTACAGTTTTCCTTCCACCTTCACAACCAACAATAATGTGCCAGATTTACATGTGTAGCATGGGCACAATATTGGTGTTTTGTCAAAACAAAGGCTACTGGTCAGATTACTCTTGCAAGCATATACAGCTACCAAGAGGCCCTGATTACAAGCATGCTGACTACAAATCCCTAAGAAAGTCTACTGGTTTTATTCCTTTTGCAAGCACATTTGGGTGCCATGAAGGTCCAACATTTAAATATGCTGACTCCAAAATCCCAACAGATAGAACCTCGGGTGCCCATCAAATGATTCCAACTTCACGACCAGAATTCTGATTGCATAAACATAACATCACATGTAGAGACTGTGACTACAATCAGTTTGGCTCCAAATTAGGACACTCATTCACTTGTTTCCTGCAACCAGGCTACTGTATTGCTGAGGTCATAAGATTAAACTCACAGGCCCTCTACCTCTGATGGAGTGACAAGTGTCCCATTGGGGTAAGAAGGTAAATTGTCTTGAACAGGAGGGCGAAAAACTAATGTAGATGACCAGCGAACGTGAAAGTCCTCAAAGTATGATACAACTCCAGCTCAAATGAATTTGATGAAATAAAGAATCTAGTTTCTTCTCTTTTAACCTCTTTCTGTTTGTGTAACTTGATTGCTCATAATGAAGTTACCCACAAGCATGAATCAAGCCAAAAAGTTGCAAGATGAAGAGCCTAGTGATCAAGGATCAACTCGAAGAACATTATTTGAGCCAATATGGTGGTGTACTGCTTCTCTCTGGGGGTCCATTTGCCATTTGCCATCCACAATGAACTTGATCTCATGAACTCCTGGATATAACCAAAGTTCCACAGACCACATCATGGGTCCACGGGATCCATCACGTTTGGGAGACTCAGAGGCTAAATCTGGGAACAAGCACAAATGGTGTTCCCAGCCATTGAAACTCCCTGCAAGCTCTACTCGTTTGCCTTCTCCCCACCAGTCCACACGTACCTGTTCAAACACAGGAATATGCTGAGATGAAAAGCCAATTCTCAATAGACATAACAAAGGAGCCAAAACAAGGGCAAATATGAATTCAATGTGTAACTACCAATTTCAGGGATTGCAAGGCTTGTTGTGCCACTTGTAACTGAAGATCTTTCTCAGCAGCCTGCTGCTTAGCTTGTACCACTTCAGCAGCTGCTTTCACACGTATTAATGCAAGAAGTGCCTTCACCTCCTCAAGTTCACGAATGACATTCAGATTTTCCATCTCCTTGGTATGCAGTAAGGCTTTGATGCAGTCCAGCTCTGTTGACAGATCTGTCCTGCAAAGCACATCAATTTCCACTCAAAAAAAGCAGCTATCATAAAAGACTAGATTCAAGAATGCTGTCATCATGAACACTCACAGTTGGCTTGCAGACGGAAGAACTAAAACACATCAGGGTTTATGTATCAAGGCCCCTGATAATGATCATCTCCTCTTCAGACGCACCATGGATGGCAATAATAAGATTTCAATATTATTGCCAATAAAACTCCACAAAGCATTTGACCAAAGGAATGTGCAGGACATCAGAAAGAGAAAAAAAATGCAGAAAATGGCTGAGAGAGTATAGAAGATGCAAAACAAATGTGAAGGTTGGTTTTGACCTCTAAAACCATAAACAAATCATAGATCACAAGTCACTTGAACAAGTTCAAAATTTGAATGCAAACTCTAGAGTATGATTCACCTGGGTGCAGCCTGGATATCTTGATTTTCCTGCAAATGGGATGAGGATTTTAAAGGCTCCTCCTCCTTGGCCATATCGTCAAAGTATGCATCTTGGTCCCTTGACTTCTGTACCATGGTTTTCTCAACTGGGTTGCTCAAGAAAGACTGAAGCTTAGTCTTCAGCATGGCAGCTTTCTGCCAGGCTATTCTTTCCTGGGAACCTGAAAAGTCACTGGTGGAGTTTGACTGAAGCTCCTTGTCATCACTTGAGTGTTCATCAGCATGAACAGCATGGACACCATTGGTGCTCCCGTTGTTAAAATTTCCTGCCCCCTGAGAGGAGTACTGTGAAAACTATGCTTTAAGGCTGCACATTTGGCAAGATTCAACTCATATGACCTTCTTTGGTGTAGCACTGTGGCCTTGTTGATTTCAGAACATGATGAGAGAAAGATGAAAAATCTATCTCAATGCTGCAAACCGGGCTGACAGATGTGAAACATTGAGCCACTTCCTCAGAGATATCATGCTAAACTAGTGAAGGCATGAGGCCACATCTCTCCTGTTGATATCAATGTTACACATAATAAACTACATCTGACTGGAGTAAGAAGAATTTCGTCAAGCTGGAGCAAATATGATATCACAGAGAATGTGACGGGATAAGATAATAGAACTCATTGAAGTGCACTGAATTAATGGTACTGAGAGGAAGTACAAAGATGCAAGGAAGCAGAAACCCAGAAAAACAATACCAGAAGTAGCAAAACAGTGAAGAAGTGACCCAAAAAAAAAATTGGATCAAAGTTGCATCGACTTAAACCCACATATTCTCTCACCTGAGTATGTTTGGCAATGTTTGGTTGAGTCAGCAGTCCTTGACATGACTCCAATTGCCATGTACGAGAAATATCAATTGCCTGATCTTCCTCATCCAGCAGTCCTGTTCTCTGGTTCAAGTATGACTTTGGCCTTCCCTCACAAGGAAGTAGTAAACTTGGAGTGGAAATGGCTGGCTCTAAGGGAGTTTCTGACAAGGCAGCACAATCCCTCTGCAGGGTTGTTTGACCTGCCCCATTTCCTACAACCAATTCAGGATGAGGAGAAAAACAGCTCGGTCCAAGCTCAAGGCCCAAACCATTTATCTGCCGAGATGACACATACCCATTGATGTTCCTGCCAGCAGTTTGGTAAATGTGGGCATGCTGCTGGACCTGTTGCCAGATGTCATGATGCTCTTGATGTGTAGTTTCATGTTCACGAACTCCTGTGAATATACATACATACACATGCAGGAATTATTGAGCTTGTGCTGGATTGTTCCATCGAATGATCAAAACTGACATATGCAAAATTGATGTAGCACTAGACTGAGCAACTAGTTTGTGAAGTTGTACAGTAAGATTCACATGAATGTTTTCCAGGAGCCAAGATTGAGCTCAACATTGGACATGCAAAATGAAGTGCCAAAAGAAAATTGCACAAGTTTGTTCCAGCCTAAATTCTATGCCATAACTGCAAACCAGAAAAAAAACAGCATTGACTCCACAAAACCAGATGTAGAGAGGTCAGCAAAACAGGGCTAGAGAGAGTTCAACATAAACCCTGGCTGCGTAGCACAAACCCTAGGTGTCTAAAACAGCAGCGGCTTGAGGTTTATTGAGGTCTTGGCACTAGTGCAGAAATGCCTAAATTGGCATCCTGCAATCAAGGATTTGCTTTCCTTTTTGTCCGAAATTTTACCTGAAGAAGGTTGGGTCTGCACGGAACCGGAATTGGAAGTCTTCAGGAAATTAGGGTTTGCAAGAAGCTGCCCCACAACTTTGTACCCTCTTCGTCTTACGGCGTTGGCGAGGTCCTGTCTTCCGCTACGGGCAAGATCGCGTGTCGACGGCACCTGCTGCGGCGGCAAATCTCCAGCCGCAATAAACTCGTGCAAAGCCGTCACCAAGTGCAAATCGCTGGCAGATATACGACCTGTGGTCGTCACTCCTTGTTGTTGTCTGCTAGGATTTGCCGCTCTGGTATTTCTTTTGCGCAACGGCTGTATATCACGAGACTTATCGCTGCTGCTTGAGGTCGAGCACATAGTAATCACAGGAAAAAAAAGAGGCCATGAAACCGAAGAAGAAGAAGAAGATGAAGAAGAAACGCAGCAATCAACTACTCTACAGTAATAGCTACTACAAAAGCTCACTCTCTCTAAGACTGTAAACTGTTCCCTGCTCTTCTCAACTCCGTTAATCCAACTACAAACACACCCTCCTCGCACACACGCGACTGCTGCCATTACCCAAATATCACATTCCCAATTCCCGCGGAAATCTGCGCAAAACGCACTCGGATTCTCCACCCTCTCAGCCGTCGCCGCTCCTCCCCCGCGACAAGCGAAGAACCAAAAGAGCTTTCCTTCCTCAACGCAAGGGAGAAGTTCCAACGCTTTTTTTTTGTTTTTGTTTTTTTGGGTGCGAAAATTTGCCAAAATCAGAAAAAAAAGAAAAAAAGAAAAAAAGGGAATAATATTCTATCATAAATTTTTTTTTTGTAAATTAATTTTTTGCGAACTTTCGCAACCTGGCGAGAGAAAAAAAGGAGGGTGCAAAAGGATTTTTTGGCGAAAAAAATGGGCCCCAAGTCGCCACATTATGAGGAAAAAAATAAAAATCTTAAGGTCGCCATATTTGGAGGATAGCTTTCAACAAGTCGCCAAATAAAAGAAAGGAATCCTAAAGTTTTCCACTCGCCCCCTCTGACCTCAAGCCAAATTTGGCTAATTCCTCTTGGGCATGCTCGCCAACCCACCCACCCACCTATTTCACAAATTTTTTTTAAAAATTTTAAAAATAAATAAACATGTCTATTTATTATCTTTGGCTTTTCGCTGAAAAAGCCAAATATTTGAATTTGTTTGGGGGCTTTTTTTAGCGAAAAGCCAAGATAATAAATAAATAAAATAAATAAAAATTTAGAATTATTTTTTATTTTTAAAAATAAAAATGAGAGACGAAGTCCAATTTAAACGAGAATTTTAGAAAACAAAAAGTTTTGAACCCTTTTCCCATTTTTTTTCCTCTACTTGTCAGTCTTTCATTGGTCCGTGTACCAAAAAAGGCACCAAAAAATTTCTGTTCCTTTTTGTTTTATCAAATACCCTACTTGTTAGCCTTTCATTGGTCCATGTGGGAAAAAAGGGCACGTGGCAGCATAAAAATAGGTCCAAATAAAACCCACTCTCCAAATTAAGCAACTGAAAATTTGAATATCTGTTTGGCCAAGTCAAGCTTTGCGTGTGGGAAAAGGGGTAAGACTTTTTCCCCCTAAAATAAAAAATAATGAAATAAAATTGTTGGTAAGCTTTTTTTTTTTTCCTAAAATAAATTGTTGGCAAGGCAAAAAAAAAATTTCCCCTAAAATTAAAAAAAATAGTGAAATAAAATTGTTGGTAAGCTTGTTTTGGCCTAAAATGAAATAATAAAATTAAATTTGTGGATAAGTGTGTGTTTTTCCCTTGCATAAAGTACTTTTGGATGGGGAAAAAGAAACTATGGTGGAATTGAAATGGGTTCAATGTGGATGAAAAAAATCTCACTTCAATGAAATTATGTGTTTGGATGAAAATTATCAACATTAGTGAAATCGAGAATACAAATGACTTATGTCGTACATGAATGAAATGTATCTATCACATGTGCAAATTGGCCACTAAACTAGACAACAAATGAATGTGGGTTTGAATGTAATTTTATTTTATTTTTTCCCCCAAGGTCATGCAAATTGTGTAAATATGGATGGAATACATTGTGTAGATGAAAATGAATTTCAATGATGAAATTGATCACAAGGGATGATCCTAAAAAAATATGGATGAAAATTGATGACATGGATAAATGGACAATATGGATTAGACATGTTTACTAGATGGTTGAAATTGAGAATATGGATGCAATTGTTCATGTGGATGGAATTCGATGAAATGTACTCATGTGATTGCACAAAAGCAATTGACCATATGGATGAAATTGCATTCATAAATGAAAGTGATCATAGTCTATATGGCCAATAGAATCCATCGGGAGTTCCATTCATTGGAACCAATTAGTTTAACAACAATGGATCATGTTTGAGAGTTCTTGTCATTCAAGATCATCTTCTCGAGAGCCTTATTGGAGTTATTCACATTTGCTTCTAAAGTTAAGCTTTGTCTAATTTGCAAGTTTTGGTGTGAAAAATGTGTTAATATTTAAAGTTTAATTATATTGAATTGAAGAAAAAGAAAGAAATTTTTAGCTATGTGTATGAACCAATGAAGAAATTAGAATATAAGCATGGATTAAGCATATTAGAGGATGATTAAATAATGATCAACAAACTACAATTCACTAAATAGTGCTTAAGCAAATTAACTAACATATAAGACACAAGTGATGACCAAATTTTATTTGTCAAACTATTTAAAAGATTGTTGAACTATCTAAAAGCTTACATGGAATGTGAAAATTGACACCCCTTTTCACATTCTAAGTTATTTGAATTATTATTTTTTCTTATTACACAAATTTTTGGTATTATTACGAATGTTTTAGCATTTTTTAGACTACAAATTAAAATGGTTCTTTAGAATTTGCAAAAAAAATAAAAAATTGCTAAGAAGATTCATGAATATGTTTGTGAACTAATCCTTTGAGGCAACATGTGAAATATATATTCTTTTAAAATAACCTTTCACAAATGTAATGATAATGGTTATCATTAGTGAATGTGATACGTTTTGTAAAATCTCCAAAATTTAAGTGTGCTAACACATGAAGATTCCTTATGTAAACGAGATGATTTCAATGTTCAGATACAACTAGAGTTTTTCAATTTGACATTTCAAAAGTACAATCGAATTGTGGTATTCAACTATTCAATTTTGAATTCATAAGTTGATTTCATTATATTTTAAACATTTTTCATGCAAGCGTTAATTTTGCCATACCATGCTCAAAGAGCTGGTAAATGCCATAGAAGGACTTCATTAATTTGCAACCCAAAACTCCTTTCCTTTAGCAAGTGTCATGTACACTTCATTAATAATAGGTCCATTCCAAAACATAGTTTTCATATTAAGGTGAAGCATTTTCCACCCATGATGTGTTGCAAGTGCCTCAAACATTGCAAATAGTGCTCCATTTAACAACTTGAGCAAACGTTTCCATGGAAGTTCGCCCCCTCTTTTTACTCAAACTCACAAACAATTAAGCAAACTTTATACATGTACTTTACTCAATCAATAGTAGGCTTCAATTTATAGACCCATATAATAGAAATTATTTATTTATTAGGAGGTAAATCTATAAACTAAAATGTTTTGTCATGGTAAATCAAGTCAAGCTTTTAAAGCATTGTTCGACACCATCTACGATTGAAGAAGGCTTAAGAAAAACTACATGGTTCTACAAATGTTGAGTAATCAAGTTATTCTAATTGTAATGCATAAAAATTTATGAGCCATGATTGTATTAGGTTAGTTATTGGCCCTATGAATTGAACAACATCCTTCATCCAAAAGGAAACACTCCCCATACATGACTTTTGAAGCGTTGATTGTGTAAGTGGTAAGTAGTTCAATGATTTAATTTTTTTGGTGAAGATTGTTGTTGTGATAAACCTAATAAAAATGGTTGAGAAGGATATGATAAAGGCCCAAATAATGAAAACAAAACAAAAAATTATGTGGAAAAACTAGGTTGAATTTCATTGCACGATTCATCAAAAGTTGTTAATGTGGGCTTAGATTGTGTCAATGAAATTACCTAGAACAGTTTTAGGTTTAAAAAAAATCAAATTATTTTTGAAAATGTTGAATTTTCAGAAATTATTACTTTTAATAAATTAAAAATTTTATGAGGAATTTTTTTTTTTAATTGGTGAAAACCCAAAGAGAGAATCTTGCTTTAGGCCAATTCACCACTGCAAAATAGGTTTCCAATAATTGAGAACATTTCTTTATTTTATAATTTGGTGAAACATTATGTCTCCTCATTTTTGCAAAAAGAAATACTCTTTTTTTTTGGTAAAAGGCCTCATTATGTCAAAGGTTTAGAGTCAAGAGAAATAGCCAAAGAATCTGCATATATTTATTTCCAATATTTTATAAATTATTTTTTTCATTGCTAAAATGAATTTTGAAATAAGATAATGATTTGGCACCCAAGTGTCAAACTTTTAAAAATATTATGATAGTAACCATGCGCTCTATGTATGGCTTAGGTCTTGGTTGTGATGTTGCTATTGGCAAGCATCAAGATCTAGGGCTTCATATTTTTACACTATGGCAAGTAGATATTGTTAATACATGAATAATTATTTAACAACTCTAACATCTCAATTAACTTATAATTTATGTTTTTGAAGTATAAAACAACAATAACCTTTACTTACCTTATCATAGCCAACTAAAACCCCTTTACAAGACTTTGGTTCTAATTTATTTTTATATTCTTTGGTTATGTGCGTAAAAATTTTGCACTCAAATATGAATAGATGGGAAAGCTTAAATTTCTTTCCTAAATAGTTCTCCTCAATGTAATGCCAAAGTTTCATTTAATGAGAGAACTATTATACTCGAAGCATGTTATCATATTCACTCCTATACATAAGAATTTTGACATGTGCAACCACACTAACAAGACAACACTTATAATTAGTGCCCCAGTTTTCATGAATTATTTTTCAATTATTTTTCTAATGTTACAATTTTTTATAATAATTTTATTTGATTCCCTTTCTAATATATTATGGAAAAATATGGAATATTTTGGATTGAATCTAATGAGTTTTTTTTCTATTTTTTTCATTTTGAGAAAAACTTGAAATGTTTTCAAAGTGACATAATCATGTACAATATTTATCCAAACCTTCACATAATTGAATGATGTCATTAAAAATAAAATTTTGATCATTCTAAAAATCATAAATTTCTAATTTGTCACTTTTTATAATTTATCACAATCTACCACATCATCCTAGCAAGCACTCCAATCATTATTTAAGTGGTCAAAAGTAGTCCATTTCATTTTTGTTGCATGCGTAGGGTTGGTTCATGTTAGTGTGAAAAAAAAAGTACCTTGACACATATTTAGCCTCTAATATCATGTTTTGTGTTTTTTTCAACAAGGATTTGTTCATTTGTTCCAAGACTCCATTTTGTTGCATCCAATGTGGGCATGAGTTATTTGACAATGGATGCCATGTTGTTGGTAGAATTCATTCAAAGCTTTGAACAAATATTCATCACCATTGTTACACTTTTGAGAATTTTGATACCTTCATTCTTGACCATCTACTTGAATATTTGAAAGTTCATCCTTGTGATGCATGAAATACACCTAAATCTTCTATGTGAACCTACATGGGATTGGATTGGAAAGGGTTCACAAATATTAGTATGAATCAATCCTAAGACCTCTTTTGCACAATTTTGACTACTCTTAAATCTTTCTGTATGTTGCTTTTTGAGTTAACATCCCACAAACTTCTAAGAATTTAGGAGTTTTGCAATTCCTATTGTTAAGCCCTTGTTACATGATGTGTAATTTTTAGAAAAGTTGAAATGGGTGATCCTTCCATGCCATGGTCCTAATTGATCATGGTTTCTTATATATTAATTATCAAGTTTGGGTTAAGTAGTTCTAGTTTATAAAGCCAATCTTCTAAATCTTTAATTGCTTTAGCAATGACCTCATGAATGACTTGAATATGTTTGATCACACAACCTTTATCATCAAAAATTGTTACATGTCTTTGATCAACCATGGACCTAAGTCAAAAAAAAATTTTATAACTTAAACCATGTATATACAAAACTTCACAATTTAGGGCTTTATTTCTCCAAAGGTGTGTGAACATTAACAATGCATTTTTCAATCATAAAATGAACATAACCACATGCCCTCCTTACTTTTGTTGCATTTTATGCTTTAAAATTTTTTGCATTAGAACTTTCACTCCTATGACATGTTTGGAAGCACCTAAATTTATTTACCATGTAGGTGACTACATATTTTGAAACATTCCCAAAATATTTCAAAAAACTTCCACTGGTAAATTTGAAAAAATCACTAAAATCCTCTTATGACCCAAAAAGATGTTGGATTATATTATTATGTAAAGACATGTTTAAAAAATCTGCGCAAAAATTGTCATTTTCATATCATTTTCAATCCATTTATGAGTCCATTAAGTAATGAAAAAAAAATACAAAGCTTTAAAATGTTTTTGAATATTATATCCTCATTAGATTGATTCCAAATCATTTTGCATGTTTTCATAATATATTAGAAATTTTTTATGTAAACACATTAAATAAGTTTTAAACATCATTATTATTTTAAACATTAAAATATGAAAAACTAGGCAAATTGGTTACACATCTAGTGATTATTTTGACTATTATTTTCTCCATTTTCTTTTGAATTATTTTCCTTCAACACAATGTTGGTTGATTGACAAAACTTACATGCCTTTAACTAAATGCATCTATCTTTCTTAAGTTTACAAATGTTAATAAATTTGTCAAAGGTTGGAAAATCCCTTCTAGCCTGCAAACATTGAATGAATGGGTTGTAGCTATCAAGAAGTGCATTGAATACAATGCAGATGAAGTTTTCATTGTCAATAATGAAAGTTGCGACTTTGATGCCACCTAATTAAAATAGTAAGACCTTTTTTAGAGGTCTGATTTCTTCTCCCATTTTAAGTTGGTTTTGCTTGTTTAATGTTCATTGCAAGGAAAGTGTACAAGTTTTCAAAAAGTTCTTAAGCTTCCTAAGGATCTTCTATTTTTGGGCAAAAGAACAATAGAGTGTAATACTTTCTAGCATATGTGAAGTCCATACGAATATTAAAAATGGTCAAAATAATGTTATAAATGCATTGTAAGCAAGATGATCATATTACACAAGTCATATGGCAAGGCTAAGCAAATATTTTTTCCTTTTAAGGCTTTATCAATGATAGGTAATTGTATCAAAACTTTGAAAAATGAGAACTTGAATAATTAATTAAGTAAATAAAAGACCATAAATTTTTTCATATTTCATCATATATCTCAAATTATGGTCATCAAAATCTTTCCTCCTTTATTTCAAGAACATCACAATATTTTCCATGTCCCAAAAAAAAACTCAATTAAGCATTTTAATAAATGTGTAGCCCATAATCATATAATATGGATTGTGATGTAGTCTTATAACACTACAAAAGTTCAATTTTTGTTATGACAACTCAAAATCCATTCATGAAATTCATATGCTATGATCATTTCATATAAAATGTTATTTTGTTGAATCCCTTTCATACTTTATTCTTTTTTTTGTTCCATGGTCAATAATCAAGTTGTGATAGGATGATGCAGTCACTTGTAATGTACTTTCACCCTTTTAAATATAACCAATAAGAATTCATCTTACATAGAAGACAAAGTCATTGACAAATATAGCTTTTATTTGCTTGTACTTTATATTAAGTTCAAGTATGATTGTTTGTTTAGGTTATATCAATGACATTTCAATTGTAATTGTTGTTTGCAAGCATGAACTAGATGTACCATTAGTCAATCCATGCATTTGTGTGCCAAAAACAATCAAAGAAGCAACCACATCCCAAACTTTTTACCGTTTCAAAAGGTGTTTAAGTTTAGTTTCCCAACTAAAATAATTGATTGATCCCCAATTGACCTTTTAGGCTTGCTTAACTAGAGGAAGAGATTATTTAAGATGCTTGACATTTTGGCAATTAAAAAAAAAATGATTGTTTTCATGGAGTTAAGTTCATAAAAAACAAACTTTGATAGATTGAGAGTAGATTTAGCTTACTTTCCAAGTATAGTTTCACAAAAGATCAACTATGTGATAGATTGACTTAAGTTTTCACCAAGATCAATAAGAGCCTATGCTCTAATGCCATGAAATAACTTATGGCCCAATTACATTGAATTGAACAAAAGGAACAAATTCCTAATTGTGGTATATGAACCATCAAAAATGGTAAAACAAAAGCATGAATTAAGTATACTAGAGGATGACTAAATAAATATTAACACAAAATGTGACAAACTAAATTGTGTTTAAGCAAATTTAGTAATATTACAAGACAAAAATGATGACTTGATTTCTACTAAACTATTTAAAAGGTTGTTCAACTATCTAGAAGCTTACATGGAATGTGATTATTAACAAAAGGGAGTCGTATTAACAAGTGTTTTATTGTAGAAAGTAGTTTTAACAAGTAGTTAAGAAGAATATGAAGTTGATTTTGTTGTAGGAATGCAACATTGGCTTAAGTGAGGTCAAAATGCATAATTTCAAATTTTTCCTCAATATATATGTTCACATGGCCTTTTTCCTTTGTTTGTCTAGTTGTTATGGTTTATATCTCATAGATTAATAACAATTGAGATATTCGATTTGTTTGCAAGTTGTAATTAATTGTATAACGATCGCAACATGGAGGTAAATGGTTCCTTGTTTTCATGCCAATTTTATTTTTTGCAAGTTGGTACTAGTGTTGGGCGGTTCTTAAAATGAAGGACAAGTTGATTATCAACCCTATTGTATATCCCCCCCCTTAGTGGTTTTCAAATTTTCAAATAACTAGTTTTGGTATGTAACAATGATTTTTTCTCTTTTTTAAATAAAAATTGGCCAAAGAATTGCTATTTCTTTAATGAAAATCATCAATTCTTGTAGGTTTTTGAAACAACCAAAAATCGACAATTCTTTGATTTTAATTTTATCAAAGAACCAAAATTTGATGGTTATTTCAAAATTCAAAGACCCACCCAACATTGGTTGCTAAACTTGTTTGGTTTGTTTCTAACTATGATATTATATGTGATTGTCGTGAGTTTTTTTTTTTTTTTTTATTTTCCTAATTTATTCTTTTTTTGAATCCATTCCCCATTTATTTTTATTT
>Ga0116227_10010861_pt1 | contig 15636 bp, 10 predicted proteins | sample S1TSphgellanicum_FD_89693 | JGI IMG/M metagenome (GOLD analysis project Ga0116227, IMG submission 89693) | Host-associated microbial communities from peat moss isolated from Minnesota, USA - S1T2_Fb - Sphagnum magellanicum MG | ecosystem: Host-associated > Plants > Peat moss > Unclassified... | reverse complement strand
GTTGATGGATGTATCCATGTACTTCTTTACCGAAGGGTATTGCGCAAAGTAATTGTCTATAATTGTCTTGGCCTCTGTGCGGCTGATACCCAGGTTCTCGGACAATCCAAATGCCGACTGTCCGTAAATGATACCGAAGTTGACCGCCTTTGCAGCCCTACGCATATCGCCCGTTACGGCGCTTTCTTCTACGTTATACACTTTCGCCGCTGTGGCAGTGTGTATGTCCTTCTCTTCTTTAAAAGCTTGTATCATATTCACATCACCGCTGATGGCAGCCACTATGCGCAGCTCTATCTGCGAGTAGTCGGCAGAGATGAGCTGGTTGCCGTCGCGGGGTATGAATGCTTTGCGTATTTCCCGGCCACGACTGGTCTTAATAGGTATGTTCTGCAGGTTTGGATTGTTGCTGCTCAGGCGACCGGTTACTGCCACAGACTGGTTGAACGATGTATGCAACCGCCCGGTACGTGGATTGATCAACTCCGGTAGCGAATCTACATAGGTACTCTTCAGCTTGGTGAGCTCGCGGTATACCAGTATATCTTCCACCACCTGGTGCTTGTTGCGCAGTTTGTCCAGCACATCCTCACCGGTAGCATACTGGCCCGTTTTTGTTTTCTTAGCACCCGGGTCTATTTTCATGATGTCGAACAACACCTCGCCCAGTTGCTTCGGCGAACCAAGATTGAACTTGACACCGGCGTGGTTGAACACATTCTCTTCGGCCACACGTATATCGCGCTCCAGCGCTACAGAATAGTCGCGGAGGAATGGCACATCTACCCCTACTCCTTCAAACTCTATATCCACCAGTACAGGCACTAGTGGGTTCTCAATATCCATGAACACATTCCGTACCTCTTGTTTATCCAGCAGTGGTTCAAAAGCGTGTTTCAGTTGCAGGGTCACATCGGCATCTTCAGCGGCATATTCCTTTATTTGTTCCAGTGCCACATCGCGCATAGATAGCTGGCCCTTGCCCTTCTTGCCTATCAGTGTTTCTATGCTTACCGGCTGGTAGTTCAGGTACTTTACGCTCAGCACATCCATACTGCGCTTGCCTTCCGGTTCTATCACATAGTTGGCCAGCATGGTATCGTACAGGTTTCCCGTTAGTGCAAAGCCATACCATTTCAGCATCAGCATATCGTACTTCAGGTTCTGTCCTATCCACAGCACATCTTCCCGGTCGAACACCGGGCGGAAATGCTCCATGATAGCTATCGCTTCTTCCTTTACCGGTGGCAGGGTCACATAGTAGCCTGTACCTTTTTGCCAGCTAAAGCTCATGTCCACTATATCGGCCAGGTTGGCATCGGTGCCAGTGGTCTCTGTATCAAAGGCTATCTCTGTTTGCTGCTGTAGTAGCTGCACCAGTTCCTGTATGCCTGCGGCATCTGTCACCAGTGTATAGTCGTGCTCTGTATTGTCTATATGATCTACATTTTGCGGTATCGGTTCCGCTTCTTCCACCACAGTTTCTACGACCACAGCTTTTGCAACAGTAGTAGTTGCTTTCTGATATATGGGATTGCCAAACAGGTCTACCGGACCATTGGGGTCGGCCTGCTGTTGCTTACCATTCACGTTAAAATCCTCGCCCAGTACGCGCTTGCCCAGTGCTTTAAATTCCATCTCAGCAAACAGTTCTGTGAGTAGTTCTTTATTGCGCTCCTTTACCCTGAAATCCTCTTCGTGAAAAAGAATGGGCACATTGGTAATGATAGTGGCCAGTTTTTTAGACATCATAGCCAGCTCGCGACCGTTGCGTACCTTTTCGCCCAGGGCGCCTTTTATCTTGTCGGCATTCTCCAGCACGCCTTCTATGGTATCGTACTCGGCCAGCAGCTTGGCTGCGGTCTTTTCGCCCACTCCGGGAATGCCGGGTATGTTGTCTACCGCATCGCCCATAAGGCCCAGTATATCTATTACCTGCTCTACCCTTTTTATACCCCACTTGTTACATATCTCGGCAGGGCCCATTATCTCTTCCTTATTGCCCATATAGGGTGGCTTGTACAGGAAGATGTTATCGCGCACTATTTGCCCGTAATCCTTATCGGGGGTCACCATGTACACGGTATAGCCCAGGTCGGCAGCCTCCAGCGCTACGGTGCCTATTATATCATCGGCCTCAAAACCATCCAGCTCCAGGCACGGCAGGTTGAACGCTTTTATGATGCGCTGTATATCGGGCACAGCAGCTATAATATCTTCGGGCGCTTCCTGGCGATTGGCCTTGTAAGCAGCAAAATCGGTATGGCGCTCAGTGGGTGCGTGCGTATCGAACACCACAGCAAGGTGCGTAGGTTTTTCTTTATTGATGAGATCGAGCAGGGTGGACGTGAAACCGAACTGGGCGCTGGTATTGCGGCCCAGGCTGGTGACACGTGGCGCACGTATCAATGCATAGTAAGCGCGGTATATGAGCGCCATAGCATCGAGCAAAAAAAGTTTCTTTTCAGGCATGGGGCTAAGGTAAGATAAAATGGGTTGGGAGTGAAAAAGCGCTTATTCGACATAGCGTGTTTTGTATTGCGTGGCCCACGTAGTCCTACTTTCTTTTGCATGCACAAAAGAAAGTACGCCCTTTAGGCACGAAAAGTGCAGTCGGCTGCGATCACCGCAGCAGCCGACGTCGCTTTGTGCAGGCAACAGTGCTACTGTAGTTCCAAGCTGAGGGGTTCTACCTCACTTGAAACTGTCAAAGGCATGTAAAGCAGAACCAATAATTAATGAGGTACTATCACAAAATTTCCGGTTGGGCGTTAAAAAATAAAACTGATAATTTTTTAGGGGTACTTAAGTAAAAAGCCCGGCTGGCAATACTTATGGCAGAATAGCTAATTTTTAGTATTACCGGAAAATTTCCGGTTTTTACCGATGTAGGTAATTTTGGATGGCGCTCAAAAAAGGGTTCATCATGCTTGGGTTTATGGGTGAACAATAGAGGGCAAGTTACGACACTGATATGGCCGTTTCCAAATAAAGATGCACACATATTTAGCGGTTTCATTAGTGCGACCGGGCGCGAGTTGAGGGGGTTTTTGATGTGTGTTTTGTGGATAGATATTCCTTCATCACTGGTTTAAGGTACCTCGCGGTTATCGCATCTTTTTTTTAATATTACACAATGAGATCTCTTATGATACTATTTGCGGTGATCATGGGTCTATCGCTTTCCTGTAGCAAACCTAATACCACAGCCGCAACTTTATTTAACGTTGTCGTTGACACTCCCGGTCCTGCAATTGCTATAGACAGTTTCCCTTTAAAAGTTGGGAACACATGGACTTACCAGGTCGTAAAACTGGGTGGCAGCCTAGATACCCAGACAATAACCGTTGCTTCAGACACCGCTATAAATGGTATGAGGGCTGCTGTAGTTACTAGCTCATTCCTATCTGGGACCACGACTAAAGCTTGCTATACAAATAATAACGGAAGTCTGTCCTTGGTTGCTTTGATTTATGCTGTCGATTCTTTTGCATTCCTGGATACTCCGTTAAAGGTGGTCTCTTTTCCAAATACAACTGGTAGGAGTTGGACTCGTAGTGCGATATTTCCTGGGGGTGTCAACGTGTTGACCGGTGATGTGAACGCATGTCCTTATAATGCACAGTGGGCAAGTTTCGATAAAGTGACCACACCATTGGGTATATTTAACTGCAGCAAATTGATCGACACATCGGGCTATTGCGCTTTTGGCAAATATCAATATTACGCAACAAAAGGACTGATCAAAGAAGTTGAAATAGCAGCGGCAGGGGCGCAAGGGAAAATAGCCTATTATATAGCAAGCAGTGCAACCCTTATTAGTGTAAATTTTTAGACGATAGTTATTTGCACTGGTCTAAGTCATCTCTTATGTAGGCTTGAAAAAATTGCTTATCAATGCGTTATACTTTTCGCTATATCCTTCCACTCGTCAATTGTAAGCTTTTTGCTTTTTATCTTGTCCCAAACATAATATTCCTTAGTGTTTATATTGTACTTGAAAGTCCAATCGTAAAGAGGGTTAGGAACGTCCTTAATTTCAAGAATCCGCTCCATACTTAATATAGAATCTCCTGGTTCAAATTGAAGCTGTGTTCCTGACATTGAATTATCTATCAAATCCATGCTACCATATAGATTGTTTAATTTATTCATTTCTGAAGTGTGAAGTATCGTATCCATTACGCACTTGTATGCAGTATTTAAATGACGTCGCTTAACGATCAAATGCATATCAAAACTATCTGTAACAAATTTGTATTTGATCGTGTGCGAATAGTTTTGATAGGGGGCAACTTGAATATCATAGATCCGTAGAACGTCCATGTTCTCAGCAGTATCATCAATAGATCTGCACATATAGTTGTTAAAGAACTCACCGTTGCATTTCCCCTCAATAATTATTGCATTGTCATGTAATAGTTTGTAATTAAAACCCGTGACATTCGGTCTAATTGTCTGGTTGTAGCTATCTTTAATTGAACATGGTATACATATGCCTAAGCTGGACATTAAAACACCTATATCTACGGTGTCTATTTCTCGCATACAAAAAATGCTGGCTGGTATCTTATAAGTTTCCGCTGTATCTTTTAATAAAATGACGCAACGAGCTTTTTGAGCCAGGGTACAATAGGTCGACAGTAGTTGAAAAAACAAAAATAAACACGCGAACTTTATTTTTCTTGCCAACATATTTTTAGTGACATTTTGCTTTGAGACTATTTGTGGGTACTAAAGTAACGCAATATATAGGAAGTATAAACTGTGTGAAAAGGCTTGTGCCTGAATTATAGACTTATTCGATTTCTGGAATAACCCAAAATATTTATATTTGAGTAAACCCAAAGCAAAATGAAACGGTTCCTACTGATATTGTTCAGCATCATTTTTTGCGATGCCCACGCCCAAACTGTGTTCCTCGCAGACACCGCATTTGTTACTGATATTGGGTACAATGGGGCACCGGCAAGTTGCAAGACCAACGGCCTCGTATACAATGCTGCTGGAATGGACAGGAGCCAGAGCATATGGGCGGCTGATGTATTCACTATTCCCACAGGCGCCACATGGATATTTGATACCGTTATCGTGTATGGCTACCAATACGGAAGCAGCTTATCCTCTCCTTTCACCAGTGGCTACCTACAGATATACAATGGCACTCCCGGCTTGGGGGGCACGGTAGTATGGGGCGACACGGTCACCAATGTTCTAAGTAGTACTGGCTTTACCGGCATATACAAGGTAGATACCTTTTCATCAGACAATGGCCTGCTATCTACTAAAAGGCCTATCATGTATCTTAAACTATATCTGCCTGTCCCACCTCATCTCAGTGCCGGTACTTACTGGCTGGCATGGTCGGCAACTGGTACCTCTGCTGCCAACCCACCATCTACACCATTCAAGGCACTTCCGGGTCGTGTCAACCCGTCGGGACAGATGGCCAGGCAATTTGCGGGAGGGGGATGGAGCTACATAACTGATAACGGAAATAGTATAGGTTTGGATATGATGATAATAGGCCGCCCCGGTTTAAGTGCCGGACCTGTGTTGAACGCCGCTGCAAAAAACATGTTGGATCAAAACATACCCAAACCATTCAGCGGCACAACAGATATATCCTTTTACCTGCCCACGGCAGGCTATACAAAGCTTTCAGTTTATAATGTTATTGGCCAGTTGATGACCACGTTGGTAGACGGCAACATGGATGCAGGCCAGCACCAGGTATCATTTCGACCTAACAAGCTACCGGGTGGCACTTATTACTATAAGCTTTCTACCAGCGCCGGCAGTGAAAGCAGGCAAATGGTACTGCTAAAATAAAACTTGTTTGCATATCAGTATCTATTGCGGGCGATGCACCCACTCTTCCTTCAGCAGCCCGGCAACTACAATATCCTGCAGTTTGCCGTGGTGCATGGCACTTTGGCGGATGATGCCTTCTACTTTACAATGGAGCCTGGTGGCCACACTTGCACTGCGTTTGTTGGCAGGGATAAAGTGTATCTCGATCTTATTGAGCCCCACATTCTGGAACAGGAAGTCGACAAAGCGGTCGAGGCAGTGGGAGAGTATACCCTTGCCCTCGTATTGGGGGGCCAACCAGTAGCCTATTTGCGCTTTCTTTATTTCATGGTCCCAGGCATGCATACCTATGGCACCTATGAGGTCTTGTCCATGAAATATGCCCAACGCCATACCTTCCTGATTGTGCTGTTGCTGTATGGCCTGCTGTATGAACTGCAGACTGTGCTCCGGCCTGGTGGTCTTGTCTACCCATGCCAGCCAGGGTCGCAGGTGGGCACGCGCAGCATCCACCGCCTTAAATAAGGCCGGAGCATCTTCTATGCTGTACGAGCGCAGCAAAAAGTCGTCACCTACAAGTATGGATACCACAGGTGGTGAAAATAAGAAAAGATAAGGGAATATGAATTATCGGCATTAGACCGCCCTTCCCGAGGGTTGTTGGTGAAGAACACCAACAATGGCAGAAGATACGGGAATGTGTTATGCACAAAAAAAGGGCGGGGTAAAACCCCGCCCCATATAAATGAAGATGTATCAATGTTTGAAATGGCGGGTTTGTGTAAGCACCATAGCCATAGCGTGGTCTTTGCAATACTGGATGCTGTCTGCATCGCGAACGGAACCGCCGGGCTGTATAACAGCAGTAATGCCAGCTTCGTGCGCCATCTGCACACAGTCGTTGAACGGGAAGAAAGCATCAGAAGCCATTACAGCGCCTTGTAGCGAGAAGCCAAAATGTTTTGCTTTGTCCAAGGCCTGACGGAGGGCATCTATACGGCTGGTCTGTCCGCAACCCTTGCCTATCAGTTGCCTGTCCTTTACTATAGCAATAGCATTCGACTTCAGGTGTTTACACATGATGTTGGCAAACAACAGGTCTTGCTTTTGTGCTTCGGTACTTGGCTGTGCACCAGCTTCTATCCACTCCGCAAAGTTGGCGTGGTCGGCATCCTGCACCAATATACCATTGAGTATGCGCTTGTATTCTTTTACGGGTTTCAATGGTTGCTTTTGTTGCAGCAATATCCTGTTCTTCTTGCCTTTCAGCAGCGCCAGTGCATCAGCATCAAACGCAGGAGCTACCAATATCTCGAAGAACAGTTCGTTGATCTTCTGAGCCACTTCTATGTTGATGGTCTGGTTGGTGATGAGCACTCCACCAAATGCGCTTTCAGGATCGCACATCAATGCGGCTTCCCATGCAGCAGTTACGTTCTCGCGCTCTGCTATGCCGCACACGTTAGTATGTTTGATAACTGCGAATACAGGATTCTGAAACTCAGTAACGATCTGGCAGGCAGCATCTACATCTACCAGGTTGTTGTAAGAAAGTTCTTTACCGTTCAGCTTCTCGAACATGGCATCGAGGTCGCCATAGAAAGCAGCCTGCTGGTGCGGGTTCTCCCCGTAACGCAGCGACTGTTTATGATCGAACGACAACTGGAAATTAGGTGACTCGTTGTCTTTATTGAAGTAAGATGCGATCGCTACATCATAATGCGCACACTCTGTAAAGGCTGCTGCTGCAAAGTTGCGACGCTGCTGAAGGGTGGTACTCCCGTTGCCAGCTTCCAACACATCAAGCAAGTGACCGTATTGGTCGCGCGATGCTACAATGCAAACATCTTTATAGTTCTTACCTGCAGCGCGTATCAGTGATACTCCGCCTATATCTATTTTTTCAATGATGGTCTTTTCATCAGTAGTACTTTTTACTGTTTCCTCGAAGGGGTACAGATCCACGATAACGAGGTCCAGCATAGGGATCTCGTATTCTGCCAGGTGCTGCTCATCTTCTGCAAGGCCGCGGCGCGCCAGTATACCACCAAACACCTTGGGGTGCAGGGTCTTTACCCGACCACCCAGTATAGATGGATAACCAGTGACCTGCTCTACAGGAATGCAGGCAATGCCCAACTGCTCAATAAATGTTTGTGTGCCACCGGTGGAGTACAGGGTAACGCCAAGCTGATCGAGCTTGCGGACGATGGGCTCCAGCCCGTCTTTATAAAATACAGATATGAGAGCAGACTTGATGGCAGTATCCATGAGGTGTTTTTTTTGCGAGGTGCAAAGATAAGAAAGTTGAGGTAACCGCTAAGATCTGCTTAATAGGAATGCACCATTTATACTGGTACACCATACAGGAATTTTTAATTTGTGGCACTCTTCCTGCCATTCTGTGAGTTGCGAGCTACTGTAATTGCTGCCAAATATGAGTAAATGGGGGTGGAAGACGTTGTTGAGGCTGGCGATATCTACCTTGCCGGGCATCATGTTGATGATGAGATAGTCGACAGGGAAACTGCCGGTTGTGGAAGGTTTGTCGACGATGAGTACAGACCTGCCTGCTATGCTGCAAACCTCGTGGTTGGTATCAGCAGGGGCTTTTTGCCAGGCGCGCCAGGCAGCATGTGGTGGTTTTAGGGTAAAGTCTTTTTGAGGGGTGAGGGTATGGATATCTGTATTGAAGACGTGGTATTGCTTCCCGGTGATTAGGTCCATTTCATTAACAGCACCCATATTGTAAGCTACAAAGCGCTGCTGGTGCAAGGCTGTATATTCATCGCCACACAACAGGAACAACAACAGGCATGCGGAGGCCATGCTCAGAAACAGTGCAGGCTTCAATTGCCTTAATAAGAACAGCGCCAAGCTCGTGATGACGATGTAAAAAAATACTAATTGCCAGACGGTAAGGTATAGATAGTTGAACGATGCTGGGTTGAGATTTTGTAGGCTGTAAATAATGTTGTTGAAGAATGTCGTCAACCATATAGTGAGCCCACCAATAGCCTTTGCTGCAAAGGGTATGAAGCTGAAAGTGATGATGACCATGCCCAATATCAATACTACATTCATGAACACAAAAGCGAGGACGTTGCTGACAATGAACAACAACGGGAATAGGTGAAAATACCAGATGATGAGCGGTGCTACCAGTATCTCTACAGCAAGACTGCCTGCTACTGTTTGCCACAGTTTGCGTGCAATAACATTTGGAGGCGATAACAAACCATACACCGGTACGTAGAATAAGATGAGCGATAGGATGGCCACAAAAGACAATTGAAACCCAGCAGAGTAGAGCCACATAGGCTGGGCGACCAATAGTATAGCTGCGGCCGCAAATAAGGTGTTGAGGGGATGGTTGTTCTTATCCAGCATGAGGGAACCGGCCAGCAGGGTGAACATAATAGCAGCCCTGACAGCCGAAGGCGGGGCACCAGCAACAAAAACATAGAGCCATACCAGTGGTAGTGCGGCCAGGTACTTTATCCATAAATGCTTGCGGTGCCGCAGCCACCAGAGCAGCCCGGCTATGATGAGGAAGAACACAGTAATATTGCCGCCAGAGATAGCTATGTAGTGCATGATGCCTGTCTCCGCCCAAGCCTGCCGCATGGTGTCATCGAGGTTGGTCTCATCGCCCAGGAGCATGGCCTGCATGAGGCCACGGGTATCTGCATCGGGTATGTTGATGTCCAGCTGCTGCATGCACCAGTTGTGCATCTGGGTGATGATCCCGGCCTTGTTAGTGCTGTGCCCGTAGACGACCATATCGTCTGCATCCAGCATTTGCCGGTAATACAAATTGTTGCGCGCACAGTAAGTGGCATAGTCGAACTCAAATGGGTTGCCCCGATTAGTGATGGGCTGCCAATGGTTGGGAATGAGGAGCGTATCGCCTTGCCGTAATTGTATTTCGTCGGTGGTGAACAGGTATACATATGCCTGCCCAGTGGAGGGTGATGTGCGCCCTTCCTTTATTGTAGATAATGCGTGCACTACTGCACGCGTTGTTCGTTCTTTTACTACCGGTGTTTCTGATATACGCACCAGTGTGTAGCCTGTGGTATCGGTACCCATAGGGTTAGTATTATGCCGGGCATCGTTGAAGTAGCATAGCGACCATATGCTACAGCATATAGCAATATTGAAAACGGTGAATGCAACAATGCTACCTTTGCCGGGTCTTAGCGCAGTAATAGCAAAGAGCGCGAAAGATATACTGCCGGCCAATAGTATACCGGTGATGGGTACAGATAGCGGTTGCAGGCCAGTATAGCACAGTATACCTGCCACCAGCGGCAGCAATACCCTGGAGAAGGGGGCAGTTTCCCAGAACGTGGCATTATGTAAGGGCCATTGTTTCATGCAATGGCCGAATATAAAATATTATTTGATGCAGTAATAATTTATGGCAGTGCAGGGTTGTTGATCTGGTACAGGCGCCTGCGGGCCGATTGTACAAAGGTGCTGCCGGGATAGTCGATGATAAGTTGCTCGTAGAACTTTTTGGCTTCATCGATCTTGTTCAGGTCTTTGTCGTAGATGAGCGCGGTCTGGTATACTGCGTCGTCGCCCAATACATCCTTGCCATATTTTTCATAGATGGTCCTCAGGTAATCCAGTTCGCGGGGGTAGTCATGGTGCTTGTCGGCTATTTTAGCGTGCAGCATCAATATGTCATCATTCAGCGGGTGTTTGGGAAATGCAGTAGCTATGCTATCCAGCAGCACGTCAGCTTCCTTATCCTTGTTTTGAAACAATAGGAGGTCGGCATAGGCAAAGCGCTCGAACGGCAGGTTGATGCTATCCTTGGCAGTATTCTCTGTAATGAGTACAGACAGGTACAGGGCATCATTCGCAATGAGCTCGGATGTTGAAGCTTTTAAAACAGACAGCTGTTCCTGCGCCCATTTAAAGTCACCCTCGTAGTAAGACAGCTTTGCATTGCGAAACCGGGCTTCCTCGCCCAGTGCATCGTTCTTAAAGTCTTTGTCTACCTGACTGTAGAGCAGGGAAGCTTCCCATACACTGCCGGTAAGCACATAGTTATCGCCCATCTGCAATTTACAATTGCCTGCAAAGTCGCGCGGGGTGTTTGGGTTATTGATCACTTTTTGCAGTATGTCTATTGCCTTTTGCGGGTCGTTACCATACTGGCTTGCTACCACTGCGTATTCGCGGGCCGGTTGTGCCGTGTAGTATTCAGGGAAGTGGGTAAGGAAGGTATCGTATTCGTTCTCCAGTACTGTTACGTTCTGTGGTGTAAAGTTGGGGTTGGCCTGCAACTGAATGAACTCTGCATTCAATTTATTGCTAGCTGCCAATGCGTACAATGGCTGGTCGCGACCTTTGTCCATTACTTCGCCGTAAGCTTTTATGGATATATCGTACTGTTTCTCGTGAATGGCCATCTGGGCAAAATCGATGAGGCGCTTACCGTTCTCTTTGTTGCGCAGGTCTACGGCTTCTATTTGCAACAGGGCACCGTCCCAGTCGTTCTTTTGCGTGTATAGCCAGGTCAATATATCAGGGTAGAAGCTGTTCTCCGGATGTTCGTTGATGCGTTTCACCAATGCCTTTTGCACCTGCCTCATTTTCTCTTGGTCGTTTCCCAACACTTCCAGCAGCACCGTTTTGGTAGCGTTAGGGTCGTAATAGACCCCGGGTCCGCCATCCAGCAAAAGGGTTATTACCTTGTCCATACTGCCGGTCTTTGCGTATAGCTTTGCCAGCATACCATTGTACGAGTAGCCTGAACCCATTATCTGTATCGCCCGTTCCAAGACCAGTATGGAGTAATTGTCCCGGTTGATAGAGCTGTACTTGGCCACCATTTGCTGGGTAAGCACATCATCGCCGGTAACATATTGCAGGGCCTTCTGGTATTGTTCCTGAGCCTTTTTATCCTTGCCTTCTACATCGTATACGTGACCGAGGTCGATAAAGGTAAGTGGTGATACCAGCCTGCTATTGGCCTGTTTGTTCACTATACGCTCGGCAGTTTTATATTCTTTAGCACCTATCAGGGCATCCAGGTATTCGCCATAGACCAGGTTGGGGGCAGTATCGTAAATAGGTGCATAGAGTTCTACCGCTTTATCAAAGCGGCCTGCCTGCAGAAAGGTATGTGCTGCATTGTGGACGCTATCTGCATCCTGGGCAAACACTTTACTGCCGGTAAGTATCAGCAATGCTGCCAACCATATATTTAAAGAAAGGGTTCTACTGTTCATTTCCAGTCTCACTGTTGCTTCAAATTTAACTAATATTCGCTTGCGCACCTGTTAAAGGATCGCCATCACTCTGTCACCATTTCCTCTTTGTCTTCCCCTATCTTGCGATACACGAACATTTCGCCATTGAATTTGAAGATAAAGTATTTAAAGCTAAGGATACCTGTTGGTGAGATCTCCGGAAGGAATAGTCTCTTTTTATCTGTGCTGAAGTGCAGGCTCACCAACTGGCCGTGAAAGCCACCGGTGGTATCGCCGCTGTAGTTCTCGCGGGCGGCATAGTCTAAAGAACTGGTCACTTTGTTACCCGACCTAAAAAACGGTGTAGTAATTAGAGAGTCCTTTTCTATAGTATAAGCCCGTACGCCATAGCCCTTGTTCTCACCGGCTATACTGCAGTCGGTAGCCATGTAGACGGTCTTGCCGGCCTTGGTGCGCACGGTAGTAATGTCCATAAAGTAAGAGCCGGGATCGCCGCGCTTGTACAGGTTGCTGACGTTGTTGAGTACCCTTATTTTTATGCCAGCTGATGTATGGTATTGCACTAAAGAATTGAAAACGTGCAGGCTTGGGTCTACCCACGAATCCCAGGAGTAGAAGCGCAGGGTGCTGTCTTCTGAGCTGACCACTATAAGACCATTTTCCAACGCTTTGGGAAAGCTGTACCTGAGCGTTGCCGGTTGCTCGCAAACCACTTTCATATAGGTCATCAGCCGCTCATTGGCAGCCATCAGTGAATCGTTGTAGTCGGTTGGGGTTTTGTAAACAGCTCCCCAGTAGGTAATACGCTCCAGGTAAGCGGCTATTGTTTTGTCAATGTCTGCGGGTCGTTGCTGTGCGCGCAAGACCGTTGTACAAAGCAATAGGCAAGCTATCGCTATTGGGGTGAGTTTCCCGGAAGCGGACGCTTCTCGGACGTATGGTCGAAGCGGACGCTTCGACCAGCAAGAAATAAGGAAACGCTGCAGCATGAAGTAAATAGTATCTGAAAATTTTGCGATGCTAAAAGAACTAAAATTATGCCTAATTTTTGTACCGCGAACAATGCATTCCAATATGAAAGCTAACATCAGGAAGTACTTACCCAGCGACAGGAGTGCATGTATAGCCATTTTCAAAAGCAATTGCCCCCAATACTTCGACCCCGAAGAGCTAGACGGCCTGGAGATATGGCTGGATGGGCAGGATGAAGGTGTGATAAAATACAAGACCTCTGCGGCAGACCACTTTTATGTGTTTGAGCATGAAGGCGCTGTTGTAGCCTGTGGGGGCTTTTATATCGTTAAGGACAAACCTGTGGCCAATATGGTGTGGGGTATGGTTCACAATAGCTATCACAAGCAGGGTTTTGGCAGGCAATTATTTCTGCACAGGGTAGAACAGGTAGCATTACTATACCCGGCACATGCCGTATTGTTAGATACATCGCAGCATACTTATCCCTTCTTCGAGCGACTTGGGTTTGTGGTGACCAAGATAACTAAGGATGGTTATGGTGTGGGGTTGGATAGATATGATATGGAGAAGGGGTAGAATTATTTATTTCCCTTAAACACAAAGTACTTCCCATTGAATACGTAAACATCATAACTTTCTTTTGTGTCCCTGTTTGCTTCAGTAGGTACGTAGATCTTTTTGAGATCTTTACTAAAGTGAATGTCCTTGTCTTTACAGGAAACATAGTCCCTTTCATAACCTACATAAGTTGCCAATTGTTTACCTTTTTTAAACAGGTCTACCTTTATCAGCGAGTCGTTCTTAATAATATAAGCTTCAAAAGATATCCCGGCATCGGCAGAGGATATGACACTAATACAACCGGCAAGGTATATAGTTTGGGCAGACGCAGTGTGTAGCGTTATTATGGTATCGTAATACGTACCGTTATCAAAAGTTGAATCGCAAGAAATACAGTCAAGATGCATTCCATGTTTATCTACATACTGTATAATACTGCCGTATCTCCGCATGGTACCCCCTGTCCAGCTATCCCACGAAAAGAAACGTAGTTTGCTGTCATCGGAGGTAACAACACCAACACCATTTCTTTTGATCGCAGGGAACAACATTTTTCCGTCTTTATAATAGGCCTTGCAGAGGGTGTATATATACTTGCTAAGGTCTTGATTGGCGGCTATCATGAGATCATAGTAACTATCATCGGATGTTCTCACAGACGCTGTTTCTATTGAATCATGCAACGCATTCAGCGTACTATCGATCTGCGCAACGGACTGCGCTTGCATTGTTGCACTAAAAGTTAGTAGTGCTATCAGCACTATGAGTTTTTTCATCAGTCGGTTTAAGGTTTTCCAAAATTCAAGATCAATTCCTGAGCGGTTTACCCGTCTGCAAAATGCTTTGTAAGCGCTCCAGTGTTTTGCGTTGACCGGTGAGGCTCAGGAATGCTTCGCGCTCTATATCCAGCAGGTATTGCTCACTTACTTCTGTAGCCTGGGTAAGGTCGCCACCGCACATTACATAGGCCAGCTTTTCTGCTATCAGTTTATCATGGTCGCTGGCGTAGTTGCCGCGCCACATGGCGTGTACACCGCTGAGCAAGCCACCCATGCCGCCACGACCCTGTACTTTTATTTTGTTGCGGGGCAGTGGTTGTGTGTATCCCTGCTCGCTGAGCAATAATATCTTTCTCTTGGCGTCGGCTATGCGCCTGTCGGGGTTCATAGATATATGGTCGATACCCGGACGAAGTACAAAGTTCTCAAAAGCCTCTTCTGCCGATGTAGATACTTTGGCCGTAGCTACGTTTATGAATAACTGCTGCAGGTAGTTCACTTCTATATCTTCTTTTATGTTCCTTTCAGCTGCGCGCACAGCCATTTCTTTACTACCGCCGCCGCCGGGTATAAGGCCTACACCCACCTCTACCAGCCCTATGTAGCTTTCGGCAGAAGCCTGTACCGCATCTGCATGCAAGCACATTTCGCAACCGCCACCCAGCGTCATGCCATGGGGGGCTACTACAACAGGTATACTGCTGTAGCGCATGCGCATAGTAGTGTTCTGGAATTGACGTATTGCCATGTCCAGTTCGTCGTATTCCTGCTCGGCAGCGAACATAAATATGAGTGCTACGTTGGCACCGGCACTGAAGTTGGCACCACCGTTGGCAAGCACCAGCCCTCTGTATCTTTCTTCGGCTATGCCTATAGACTTTTGTACGCCTTCCAGCACCTCGCCGCCTATGCTGTTCATTTTGGTATTCCAGCGCAGAGCTACTACATCGTCGCCAATGTCGTATAGTTTGCAGGCGCTGTTTTGCCATACTACTTTTTCATCCATGTGCTCCAGCAATATGAATGCGCCGGCACCAGGTATGATCTTGTAAGACTTTGAAGGAATATCGTAATACTTACGCTGTCCATTCTCTGTCTTGTAGAATGTGGTGTTGCCACCATCCAGCATTTCCTGCACCCATGGGGCCACATTGATAGATGCTGCTTTCATATTGTCCAGCACCTTTTGCACACCCAGTGCATCCCAGCTTTCGAAAGCGCCAATTTCCCAGCCAAAACCAGCCTTTAGGGCATCATCTATTTTATACAACTCATCG
>Ga0116227_10010859_pt1 | contig 15640 bp, 19 predicted proteins | sample S1TSphgellanicum_FD_89693 | JGI IMG/M metagenome (GOLD analysis project Ga0116227, IMG submission 89693) | Host-associated microbial communities from peat moss isolated from Minnesota, USA - S1T2_Fb - Sphagnum magellanicum MG | ecosystem: Host-associated > Plants > Peat moss > Unclassified... | reverse complement strand
TATTACTTATTTAAGTAATTGATAATGAATACTGAATATTTGTAGTGTATAATTTATAATTTAAATATATGTAAATTTCATCATTATGAATTAAATGATTATTTAATTATCTAGTACTTGAATGCTTTAAAAATCTAAAAACCCTAGGAGTTAGGGATGAAGAAAGTTTTGGAATTATAATTTAGTTTGTAAAGAAGTTGCAATTTCAAAACTTATTCCATATTGTTTGTTCTCCATTTGTATTTTGAACACTATATAAACAAAGGGGTGTGCCTATGCAATTTCACATTAAAAAATTTGTGCACATGGGATGAGCTAATCAAAAGGTTCAACCCAAAACAAAAAAACAAATAATGCACAATTCTAAAATACATACGTCCCCAACTTACTTATCTATTTAGTTAGGTAAATACCTAGTTTGATCTACTCATCTAGGTTAGCCTATGTACTTACCTACTTAAGTACCTACCTATATGAGTAGGTATTTAGCCTAGGAAGGTAAAACCTACCTATTTATTTTTTTACCTAAGTAGGTAGGTAGGTAAGGATTGTAGGCACCTATTTATGTACCTACCAACTTAATATTAATATTTTTATTAAATTAATATTTTAAATGCCACATGGCATATTTACATTGGGCCACGTGTCATAATATTAAATCATCCAAGTTTTGAATTGAATGTCTTAGATTATTTCAAAATAATAATAATACTATAATCATATATTAAAACACGTGACAACACATGATTTGCCTTGAATTGTGACTAAAATAGTTGTATATTAATCACATGTGACAATACATATACAATGGAGTCAAAGGATGAAATGTATTTGTTGACTTTTTCTTTCATTCAATACTCTTTGTCATTTGCAACTAGTTTATCACATGCGACTTGTCTTATGCGAGTCAAAGGATTTTAGTTACAAAATGTCTCTTGCGACTAAAATTTAGTCGCAATGAGTAGTTGAAAATACATGTTTTTCTTCTAGTGCTTATTGTTTGGTTTGTATAGATCCGAGTGAATGATTAAGTGCTTGTCATTATTCCTAGTCCCATCCCAGAGCTCCAGCACACCCCTCTACCCCCTCAAAGTGCTAGGAGCCAGGGAACGTGCCCTGATTCCTTACTTTTTCGTTGTTTTCAGTCTAGACTCACATTTGAGTCCCTTAAAGAGCCTAGGGGTGCGTCATACTTTAACAAAAACAACTTAAACAAAACAAATGGAACATTTTTTTATTCTAGTTCTTTTGATGTTTTTGAGAAATTATAACAACACACATAAAATAGTAAAAGAAAAATCGATTTAAAAAAAATGTTTTTGTTTTTGGTAGAAATAAATAGCTTCAACCAGATAAAATAATTCTATTGTGGGTATAGTTTAATGGTAAAAGTGCGATTACTTTTCAAAATAAGAGTCATTAAACAAAAAATTTAGGTTTTATATCCATGGTACGATTGCTAAATGTTAAGGTCATATAGTAATATTCCAAGTTTGGAAAAAAAAAAAAAAAGGATAAAGAAGTCAAAATAGTTTTTTTTAACTTTAAAATGATAAACAATCACAATTTTTTTGAAAGTGATATATTACTCGGTTCTTACAAATATTCAAAATAATAAATATTAGCAGGAAAGATGACAACACTCAAACTTTATGAAACAAATACAACTTTGAAATGCAAAACAAAAGTTTATAGTGGAAAAAACAATTTCCAAAATATATAAACTTGGATTACAACAACAACAAAATACAATACATTAATTTTGCCAAGCTTATTCAAAATCGACCTCTAAATACATTGAACAAACAAAGCAAATAAATCCAAAATAATGATTCTATTGAAAATAATAGATCAATCTTATCAACAATTTAGAAAATCTTAACTAATAGTTGCATCAAATCACTAAATTTTTTCAGTATTAAAAATAAATAAAAAATTTTGGTTACATAAATATGGTAATCAATTTACTAGTTAGGATTTTCTAGATTTTCGAATGGTTAATGTAAATCCTAACTAGTAGTGAAAAATTGATAGTTGATTTTTTGTAGTGAAATCTGGTAGTTAGTAAAATTTGGTAGTCAAAGTTCATGTATATAGATTTTAATAGTCTTTTTTGACCTTTAACCATCTCTTTTAATTTGCTAAACAATAAACCACAAAACCAAAGCAAAAGCTTCTTAATTTTGTTAAGCAACAAAACTAAGAAAACAAGTATAAAACAAAGAAACAACTGGAATGCAAAGCACAATAAAAAAAACCATAGCACTTTTAGACTTTGGATAAAAACTTACTTGAGAAGAAGCGCAAAACGCATTGCAAAAATAATAGATTTTTTGTGAAGTTTCAAGTAGAACAAGAAATTAAGGCCAAAGTAAGACATGAAGTGCTTGATTCTTGTGAAATTCACAAAAAAAAGAGAAAAAGACCCATGGTTGCAAAGAAGTTAAAAAACAAGAATGTATGAAATATGAAACACTTGATGTTGTGAAGTTTCAAGGAGAACAAGAAATTAAGGCCAAAATTAGAAATGAACTGCTTGATTCTTGTGAAATTCACAAAAAAAAGGAAGAAAAAGACCCATGGTTACAAAGAAGTTCAAAACAAGAATGTATGAAATATGAAACACTTTATGTTGCAATAACTTAAAACAAAGTTTTGAGATTCATTTACAAAGAAAATATTATTGGAAGTGCAAAATGCAAAGGTGCAAAACAAAGTTTCAAAAGGAGATTATGATGGATAACTTTCCCTAAAACCTAAACAATCAAAACCCGAAATAAAATGCATTTATGACATTTTCAAAACCCTAACAGACCAAATATCAATTTGTTTCAAACATAATGGCTGAATACAGACACATATAAGTGTCATACATACCAAGGCATCTGATGATTGTGTATAGAGCCGAATATTGAGAAGTTAAAAAATTCTGGATATAGATGAAATTAGATGCATAATCAAAATTTTCTATATAACTGGCAAACACTGGTTGTGACCACTTACCTTCTTACTGACTTACTTAGGAAGTGCAGCGTTGTAACCATATGCATATTTACTCACTTACATAGGAAGTGATCTAGTAGCGTGAGATGGATGTAGGAGGGTTTGCAAGAGAGTTTCCCAAGGTAAGTAACTCAGTTGTGGCTCATCAATATTTGAGACTTAAGAGGTTTCAACTGATGGTGCACTGATAGGTGCTGGGTTGCATAATCTGTTTGAATTGAAGGCAAAAGTGATGGAAAACTGATAGTTATGTTAAGGTCTGGGGTGGCAGGTTATGTCATTTCCTTGAGCACATTACGTGACACAATCTTCTGGTGATGATCATACACTTGCAATAGTGATCAAAAACTCTATTGAACATGAATAGTAAAATTGTTGAATCTGCCACCCACCCAGACCTTAGTGTCAATGGTCTCGGCCTTGCTCCTTAGGTTGGGTGTGTGGTCACTTACCCAACATAATGGGCAGGGGCTTGACCATTCCATAGTACACAAGGTGCCAAAAGATAGTCATGAATAGTGCTTACGACACTAACAAGTTTTTACTTTGCAATTGCCTAAGAGAAGATGTGAGTGCTTGAGAGAGCAGACAAAATGCCTTAATTGGCATTTGTCAATAAGAGCCTCTTCACCTGGAACCATAAGCTACCACCCCTTGTGAGTGCTTTATAGTATGGGTAATGGTGCTTGCTCCAGTAGGGCCAGAGTGAACCAGTACCCACAAACACATCACCGTGGATGGATGGATGGTGTGTGGATTGGACACATTTTGTCTTCGGGTTCTTGTTCAGGAACTCACCAAGGCTGAGTGTTCAGTGTTCTAAAAGTGTGACAGGGTTTCTAAAATTGGGGTTCATCCAATTGGACAGTCTCAAAACACGAAAAAGGGGAGCTGGGTCGGTGCTGTGTCACACCAGCCCTGCACTATGTCATATTGTGCAGCATTCCATAACTAGGCTACATCTGCTTATAGTTTTGCTACACATTCGTCATCCCTTCTGCCAAATAACTTGGAACAGGACAACAAGCATGCTGCCAAATAACTTGAAACAGGAACAACCAGCATCTTGGATCAGGTTATACAATACGGTCTGCTGGCTTGTGCAGATAAATGTTTCATTGGCTTCTAGAACCTTTAGTAGATTTTTTCTCTCCTCCTTTTGGTCTTTGATTCTGCTTTTCTTTTGTTGTATTTGCTCATTTGGTCCCACATTTTGAGGATTGTTTCACCAGAAAATGTTCAAGCTAGCTATTCAACATTGTTAACATATGAGTTGAATATATTGAACATATTGTTTGCTATGTGAAAATAATATGTTTGTTTGTGTTCATATAGCAAACAATGAATTCAATATGTTCAATATATGTGCAAACAGGGTTCATAAACTGATTGTTTGCTATATGAACTGTGAGCTTATTGTTCGGGAACTTCATGGAGCCTTTCCTATTTCAATTGTTGCTTGTTTGAAGTTTGAACCTGCCAATGACATAAGGGGACATAGTCAGTATGCAACAAGAAGCTTGTTTTTATCGAAATTTTCTACATCTTGCACTCAAAAGTACGTCACCAAGTTTTTATCAAAATCATCTTGCAACTCAAAAGTACCTCCTAACGCCTAACCATGTTATGTGGTTGCAATCATTTTCACATGGTTTTGTTTTGTCTAAACAAGTGTTAGGTGATATTAGAAATGGCATCAAAAAACCAATAGTTATCAAGGTGGTTTTAAAGATATATACATAAATACAATTTTCAAAAAAATTGTGAAATTACTCTAATATATAACTGCAGTTCTCAACAAATCTAAGAATTGGTCAAATAACCTTGTATAAAACTGCCAAATCTTTGCCTGCTAGTTCATGAAAACCACAAGTTTTGCGATGGTGTTTGAAAACCTCGAACGGGAGTTTTTGGTATTGATTGTTAAGAGAAAACGCCTCTTCTTTGATTTTGGAAAAAGAAAGAAAGAAAGGATTTTAGGTTTCTAAGATTTTAAGAAACCCCTGAGACCAGGGGTTTTTGATTTCCTGAAATTTGACAAACAAAAACAAAAACAAAAACAACAACTACTTCAGAACCGGCGGTTATTAAAAAAGTCAAATAACCGACCAACACTGGTAATATTTTGAATGTGCCCTAATAGAAGACCCCCCGGGGACCCATTACAAGATGAGTTGCGTGTTTCATAAAAGCCAATATGGTAGGTACACGTTGAGTTATGATCCACTTTCCCAGTGTCATAAAAACTGCTATTGCTGCTTCTGTCACCAGCCAGCCTCCAGGGCCCCTAATAACGTAAACTTACCACTAGGGAAACTTCCCCCACATTTACTCCTCCTCCTCCTCCTCCATTTACAATCAACTAGGGAAAGAAATTTTTATTTGGGGTTGTCTCCTCTGCCTTTTCAGGGTACCTAGAGACGAGAGACATTGTGGTGATGCGCACCCAAAACCAGGCCAAAGTTTGGTAGGCCAAAGTTTGGTGTCCCTACATTTTTTTAGCTTCATCTGAAGCCCAATATAGAAACATTTCCAACCTAACAACGGAAGGATGCACTTGGGCTTGGGCTTCACCATGCTAACGACCATGTGTTTCCAATTTAGTATGTTGAATATTTATCATCCATTTGGATGTCATTTAATGGATGCCTATCCATTATGTGACAAAGCCGCTTGTTACTACGGTAAATAACTACTGGAACTCCCGTGACCCACGCTTTTGGCGTGTACCCGGCTCGCACGCTTGGACTCGTTGCTGTTGCTGCGCTTGGACTCTCGCTGCCCGCGCATCGCCGCCGCGCCTCCCAGCGCTTCTGCGAGCCCTTCGTTCGGAGTCGCGGAAGGAAACTCGTGGCTCAAAACTCAACTCGATTCTTCTGAGCTTTGCTGCTTTCTGTGGGAGTTTTTTTTTGAGCTGCTGCAGTTGTTCTAGTATGAGTTTGAACGAACGAGAAAGAAGAATATGATGTTTCGAGTCCCGACGTTTGGTTGTGCTCCTCAGCTTCATGATCATGCATAAGAAAATGCCGGGATATTCTGCTAGCGTTTTGAATATTGATGATGCAGTACTACGAGGAGCTTAGCTGCTATAGATGTTTGAGCCAGCTGCCATAGACGTACAAGCTTCTCAGCTACTTGCTTGTAGCTTTTCACGGTGTTGGTGGTCGGGCCAAGTGCGGAAGCTTTTCTTCATGATGACGGTCAAGTAGCTGCTGGAGGACCTTTGAGATATAATATATATTCTGTCAAGTCCGGCAGGCGCGGGTGCACAGATATTTCTTTGGAGTATTATTATGGGTTGATGGTCTTTGCTGCTGCAGGTGGGTTGAAGACTTTGTAGTTAGAAAGTAGCTAGGTTCCCAATACTTAATCTTCCCCTAGCTACGCGCCTTAATCTTTTTCTGTGCTGTTTTTTTCCTGCTAAGATTTCATGTCGACATTCAAGCTGGTTTTGGGCATATATTTTGCCGTCCGTCGTTTCAACTTTCAAGAGATATGTACATGCGCTCGCTTGGTTCTCTTCATCGCGCATCGACAACATAGTCTGCAGTAGCATTTGGTCATTGTCTTTCGCATTGCAGTATAAGAGAGAAAAAAGGATCACCGGAGAACCTCTAGAGCTGAGCTTATGAGTTTCCATTGTACAGCAGGCGATGAGCTTTGCTCATGAATGATCTGATGAGCTACTAAGAAGCTGTGCAGCAGCAGCAGCAGCTAGAGCAACGATCTACTAGTTTAGCCGGATACACGCGAAGTCGAGCTTTGTTTGTAATGCAGGTGCAGATCAGCTTATGAGTTTTGATCTCAGTGAGCTCAGATACTGTATTTATTTTCTCTGGTTGGTTTTTTATTTTTGCAGGCGCAGTTGTTGCAGGAAAAAGGGTGAGCTGCAATGGGGCCGGTGGCAGTCGTTGCAGCAGCTCTTGTGCCCCGGAGCGACCGCGTCGTATTAGTAGTAACGATGACCCTACTCGCAGCTGCACTCTGCTGGCCGCCGGCGGTGGCATTAGTATCATCCGCAGCTGCTGATCCCGAGAGCGGTCGCGACGTGCAGCTATTTTCACTGCGACGCGGTAGTACCACAGTTGTATCGGAAGCTGCAGAAGTGGTGATCCCAACTCTGTCGTGCGACAATCCTCCGAGAAATCTAACGAAATGCCAGTTAGATGACTGCGGCCAACGTATGGAGCCGCTCATTCCGTGCCTCACCTATCTCCAAAGCAACACCAGCTCGGCCGTAGCTCCTAGACCTTCTTCCGAGTGCTGCAAAGCTCTGCAACGACTGGACGCCGCGTCGCCCACCTGCTTCTGTTACGTGACTTTCTACCCGCCGCCTGATCTCAACATCTCCCTTGTGCTCCAGCAAGCTATGCCTTCCTACTGCAATATCACAACCGACATTTGTCCCTTCTGCCCCCGATTTCTCAACACTCCTGACACGCGAATCACTTGCATTAGCAGCGACGATGGTCCCGCCCCTGCTCTTGCTCCAGGTTCCAAACTCAAACTGATATGACCCATTGTACCATTCTTCATGATGCTCTTCATCTCCATCAAACATGACCAAAAGAAGAACCAGCGGCTACTTGCCATTTGTTGCAATAACTCAGAAGCACCAAGTACTGGTGCAGCATCTAGGTTGTTTTCTGCAGCTTGATATGATTGCAACTGAAGGTCTATGGAAGTAGAACAACCAGCGACCTGTGATTTGTATCAAGAGCTTGAAGCATCAATGAGTGCATGTAGATTTTCTTCAGCTCAATTTAATGTGGACCAAGCTGATGGAAGAAGATTAACCTAGCTAGCTGCAATTTGTTTCAACAACTTGGAGCATCAAGTGGTACTGCATCTAGATTTTGATCTGTAGCAGCTTGAGGTTGCAACTGAAGATGGAAGAAGATTACCTATTTGCAATTTGCTTCTAGAACTTAATAAACTGCATCGAGTACACTCATGCATCTAGATTTTCTGCGGTTTGAAATTATTGCAACTGAAGATGGAAGAAGAATCCAGCTGCTAACTGCAGCAATTTGTTGCAAGAACTTGGATCTTTGATATCTATCTTCAATTGCATCTAGATTTTCTTCAGCTTGATATTGATGTTGGAACTAGAACCAGCTGCTACTTGCATTGCGTTTCAAGAACTCGAAGCATGATCTGCAAGTGCATTTGAATGTGAATCCAACTTGAAATGAGACAATTCCACAGAATCGAGGTGTGAATTTATAAGTTTAGGGTTAGACAAAAACTGTGGGTTCTAATTTTTCACTGATGGTTCATGATGCAGAGATACCTCCAAAGCATGTGAGCATCTTGCCGATAGTGGCAGGGATCATCACAGCTCTGCTGTTGGGTGCACTAGCTGTGTTTGTTTGGCTGTCATGTCGGCGCAAGAAGAGAGCGTGGAGGTTTCCAGACCCAACTCAAGAACTAGATGGTAAAAAAGAATAAATCTTTGCAATAATGCACAGCTTTTCTTCCAAGTGCCTGCATTTATCAATTGAAGCTTTCAGATCACTTGCTTTAGGTTTTCTTCAAGATGCTGTTTTTTGGTAGGGTTTAAAAATAAATAAGTTTAGTTGTGGGGGCTAAAAATGTTGTGTCATGTCCACAGAGATTTTGAAGATTGAAGGAAAGCCAACACTGTACTCGTACAATGTCTTGAAGACTGCTACCAAGAACTTTCACATGGCAAGCAAGCTTGGTGAGGGTGGATTTGGTGCTGTTTACAAGGTACACATATATGTCCCATCTCCTCTTGTGCATCGAGCTTGCCTTCAATTACCAATATTGTAACGAATGGAACAAAATGTGTATCAGAATTGTTTGATGTGCAGATTTCATGGTGAAATCATGATCAACACTTGGACAACAAATTTAGGAATTACATGTGTTTATATGTTTTGAAGAATGGTGAGTTGAGCAGTGGCATTTTCGGTTGTGTGTACATTACAGGGTGTGTTACCAGATGGCACTGAGGTTGCTGTAAAACAGTTGTCAATAAGCTCAAGGCAAGGGCAAGAAGAGTTCTTGAATGAAGTGATGCTCATCACTGGTGTTCAGCATCGTAATCTTGTTAAGCTCCGTGGCTGCTGTCTCAAAGGCGATGAGCGTCTGCTAGTGTACGAATTCCTGGCCAATAGAAGCCTCCACCAGGCCTTGTTCGGTATGAGCCGATATCTTTGGCATGGAAAATTGTCAAATTCTTGCATTGAGGACCAAAGAATTGTGAGTGCATGAATGTTCATTGTGACTCTGAAATTAGAGCAATTTTGGCCTACATCCAAAATTACTGGGCTGAATTTGTTAGTAATTTTAAGACCCAAAAAGTATTCAATTTTGAGCGCTGATTGTTGAAGGGGTGTGATATGCTGCCAGATGAAACGCATGCAATGAAACTCAATTGGCCCACAAGGTTGAAGATTTTAGTGGGAACAGCGCGTGGATTGGCCTACTTGCATGAGGGGTGTCAAACACGTATAATCCATCGTGATATCAAAGCAAGCAACATTTTGCTGGACAAGGATCTGAATCCAAAGATTGCTGACTTTGGATTGGCACGCTTGTTTCAAGATAGTCAAAGCCATGTTAGCACTCGTGTTGCTGGAACTGTGTATGCATACTACTACCCTAGTGCTTAGCATGTGTCTCTGCATCCATTGGCTTGTTGCACTGTTATAGTTTCAAAGATTGTGTCAGAGGTGCTCATTACTAACTGAAGAATCTAGTGGTGCTATCAAATTCAATCAGATGTCAGCAATGAACTTGCGGTAAACCATTCAAAATAGAAGAACTAATGCATTTGACATTTGTCATTATTGCATTGGGGGTTGATGATTCAGAGGCTATTTGGCACCAGAATATGCAATGCGAGGTCAACTTACAGAGAAAGCTGATGTTTTCAGCTTCGGGATTGTAGCTCTGGAGCTTGTAAGTGGTCGTGGCAACTTAGACCTTCGCTTGCCTCCAGAGATGGCGTACCTTCTTGACTGGGTATAATGCTTCCCCTTATTTCTGAAACTGTTTTCATGGCACAATCTTAAGCAACCTATGAATTAGTTGTGGATTTATTTCTCAATTTGTTCATGGCATGAATCCTCTTGTGCTCTCACTTTCTTCTCATTAGCTGATTCTGAATATCATTTTCCAATTGTACTGGGAGGGCAGACTTGGCACCTGCATGAGAACAAGAGGCTGAAGGACATTGTGGATCCAACGTTATTGGGCGATGAATATTCAGAGGAGGAAGCGATGAGAGTGGTAGATGTAGCTTTACACTGCACACAATCAGTGGGTACAATGCGTCCAACTATGACCCGTGTAGTTGAATTGCTGACTCATGGTGCAGATGCAGAGATTCCTGAGGTCACTGGAAGCTCAAAACCACGCTTGTTTACTCTGAACAATCTTGCACCTGGCGGCACTACGCTCGCATGGAGTAACAATAACTCTAAAATTGACAGTAAACATGACAGTCCGCCAGAGTCTGAGGAGCAAGAAGGATCACGCGCAAGCATTCCTAGTGCAGCAGCCAATTTGGTAGAGCCAAGGTGAAACTACAGTATTTTTTTAGGGTTTGAAGCCTCAACACTGCAGATTTTTTCAGGATTTTTGCTTCACAACTGCCAATTGGTGCTACACCCAATTCATGTTGGTTTTTCTTATTGGTGGCGCATTTGTAAAAACCATTGCCATATCACAACTTGCATACTAGTTTTTGGGTCTCTCTCTTGCTTGCGCATTGTTTGCGCCAATAGTTCTTATTCTGTTCCTCTGAGTGAAGCTCAGGTTAAGGGTTACGACCTGTTGCACCAATAGTTTATAGTTCTGCATCTATAGTTTTGTTCTGCTCCTCTGAGTGAAGCTTAGGTTCAAGGATAGGATCTGTTACAAGTGCCAATAGTTTCATTCTGAGTAATGCTTGGGTTCAAGGATTAGGACCTGCTACGCCAATAGTTTTTTCTTCTGCTCCCCTGAGTGAAGCTTAGGTTTTAGGATAGGTCCAATCCCACACAATCAATGCTGGAAGGTAAATCAATGGAAAAAGGATCAGTTGATTTAAGCTTTGCTTGCCACACTCTTGGATTCAAAAGGATTCTTCTCTCCAACCAATTGAGCAAAGGATGATGCCTTGAGTAGATTCCACCTTCATGTGATCTGTAGATCACATTTGTTTATTCATATTTTGAATTCTTTTGTCTTCTTGTCAGACAGCAGCTTTTGTCCTGTTATGTTCCTATATGTTTCCAGATCCATAGATCAAACGAAAGATGGGTCTAAAATGTGGAAGAATGTTCAAATGCATGCATATTGTTTTTCCATTGTATGTTTGTTGGAAAGAGAAGAAATGCAAAACCTTCATTCAAAGTTTGTAGCACACTGGATGTTTGAGCAAATGCAATAATGCAGTAATGTTTTGAGCTACAACAAGAGATTGCTACAAACTTAAATTTGTAAGGAACTGGAGTTTCTATCTTCTTTCTTCATCATCTTGAACCCTTCTTCCCTCTTGTTGTGCTTTTCTTGTTATAAACTTCAGCAGTTTTACAAACAGTAATTATTGTGGCAACATGCATTTGCTTCCAGGCTACCTCAAATGTTTCTTCAGTAGTTTGAAAACCCTTATGACGTAGAGGAAGAAGAAGAGAAGACAGATTGTACACAGCTGATTTCAATTCTCAAAATCAAACAAACCCTAATAATGATAGGAGATTGGAAGAAGATTGGGAGACGATGACATGTTCACGGTTCCACAGAAGGGGAGAGAGAGCGAGAGAGAGAGAGTACACAATGATGAGGAGAAACAAAATCCCTCGAGCATTTCTGCAAAAAGAAAAATTACATCTGGTTTTAGGGTTTGAGGATCCTCAAGATTTTGCAGTTGTGGTATTGCAATTGCGCCCTCGTACAGCATTATCATCAGCATCAGCATCATCATCAGAATCTTCTTCTTCTTCTTCTCCAGAAGAAATTGCTGCTGCTTCTTCCTGAGAAGCAGCAGCGAGGAAGGTTGGCGTTGCCTCGCACTGTGATGGATTTGGAAAGGATTTTTGAGCATTTGTGTTTAAGAAACTCCGCCTTTTTTGTTGTTGTCTTCTGCTGCTGCTGCTGGTCCTCCTCTTCTGGAATCCACTGGAGTCCACTTATTACTTGCAGCTGAAGCAACCAGCAACACCATCATCGCTTGTCACTGGAAAGCCTTCTTCTTCTTCTATTGCTGAATGAAGAAACTCAATGCTTTCAATGCTTTTGTGAGCAGTTTGTTCTGTGGCCACCGGCAACCAAGACCCTGAATTCTTGACAGATTCTCTCATCTTGCTGCAGAAGAGAAAGGCTTGGGAAGAAAGCAGCAATTGCTCTTTCTTGGTCGTTCTTGTAGAAGAGTTTTTTCTTGATCTATCTTCTGGGCTGCTGCTCCTGCTGTCTTCTTCCGTGGTCATTTTCCGTCATGACAGTAGTGCAAGGGTTTCAAGAGGAAACTGTGAGGCTTGATGTACAAGGGCTTAAAGAGGATGAAGGAATCGCACCGGACAACAACGACGGACTCCGGCAAGAGGAAGAAGCAGTTCTGGTAGTAGTACCAGAGTTAGAAGGTGTGGCACAAACGGAAGAAACTGACAAATGCACAAACGATGCAGCAGCCGGCGGCGTAAAGGAAGGAGGTGAAGATCTTCACGAAGAAAAGAAGGTAACCGAAAATGCCTTTTCGATCAGATATAGATCTGCAAATATTCCCTGTTCTTTTGCAATTTCTTTTGTGGTTATTGAAGATGGCTGTGTATGAAGCTGGAGATTGTTTTCCTTCACTGATGGAAAGTGTATCCGATTTGCTGCTGCTGCTGCTTGGTGGAAATCTATCTGCAGCCAGAAGAGGAGCAAGAAGGAGGAGGAAAGGAAGAAGAAGGAGAAGAAGAAGAATGTGGGTTTTGTTTGTTCATGAAGGCAGGGCCTTGTGGAAAGCGGTTTTCACAGTGGGAGAAATGTGTTGAAGAGGCGGAATCAACAGGCACCAACATAGTGGAAAAATGTGCACCAGTGACACACCTTCTGAAAGACTGCATGGAATTGCATCCTGAATACTACGGACCTGTACTGCAGGCAGAGAAAGCTATGGAAGCACAATCAGCCATAGAAGCAGCAGCAGCAGCAGCAGCAAACAAAGAGGAAGTGAGGGAGTCAGGAAGTACTGAAGCACATGCAAAACTTCCAGCATAAGAAAACCTTGTCAACAAGGTTTGCATTTCGTATTGAAAATTGGGAAAGAGGGGCAAAGGAACACATCAATTCAGAGATTGTTGTGATGAAACAAAACATACACTCTTGTTTTGTAGTCTCCAGATGCACCAGATGTTTTTGTGAAGAAGTGCAGATTTGTAGGGTTAGGGTTATGAGAGAAAATGTAGCTCAAAGAAGAAAGCTGCTGTTGTGTGAAAGACATCAATTGCAGAGTGAGAAATTCGGCCTTTACTGCAGGCAGAGAAAGCTATGGAAGCTGCAAACAAAGAGGAAGTGAGGGAGTCAGGACGTACCAAAGTGCAGGCAAAACTTTCAGCATAAGAAAACCTTTGACAAGGTTTTCATTTCATGTTGAAAACTTGGGAAAGAGGGAGAGGGACATGCATGAAGTTTAGAGATTCTTATGGTGAACAACAACTCTTGTCTTGTAGCCTTTGGATGCAGCAGATGTTGTCGTGAAGCTCAGTTTTGTAGGGTTAGGGATTATGAGAGAGAAACTTAGCTCGACAAGACTCAATTGCAGAGAGTGAAGTTGTACAGACAAATATTGATTCAGAGAAGGACAGAAGAAAAGTGGTATTGAGGTGCAACACCAATTAGAGCTCATAGGTTGTGCCTGAAGAACTGAAGCAGCAAATCTGTGAAATTTTACAGTCCACATGATTGGGTGCCTTCTGCCCTCCTGAGGGGCTCAATAAATGCATATGGGTAGTGTATTTCTCTCAAGCTTTTATTCCCATCTGAGATTATGAATTTGTGATTAAAATGGCAAACTGGAATTTTATCTATTCAATATGCTATCTCATACATGAGCTTCACTGTCACAAGCTTGTTGCAGCTTGAATGAGAATACTATGGACTTTTGTGTCTTGAGTGCTAGCCAACATCATGACAGAGTTGCCTGTCGCTTCCAGAAACAGCAGAATTCAGGATATAGATTTTTTGCAATGGTTGGCTAGAACTTTCGGGCAGATCATTTTTGTACTTCTCTACACCCAGCATTGGGTGTTGATGAACTCATTGGGTAGACATGGCAACTTGTCACTGGTATCTGTGATGAAGAAGGTGATGGTCTCACACATAACCTTATGAAACTGAGCGACTTTCATAAGGCTATGACTGCACTCTGTTGTTGTGTTACCTTCAAATTGTTATTGTGCAGATTTCTCTGCAATTTCCTAGATATGTTGTTATTTGTGATGAAGGTGATGGTTTGACACTTTGTGAGTGACTCTCATAAGGTTTTCACTGCACTCATTGTTTTATTACCTTCAAATTGTTATTTGTGCAGATTTCTCTGCAGTGTCATAGATAATGTGCAATGATATACATTAGTATTTGAGGAAGGACTCAAATTGAGCACACCAAAAGAAGGTTTTGCATACTTTGAAGTTTGGTTTTAATGCATTATCATTTTTTGCACTGCTGGGACTACTTTTCTGACATATTTTGACAGGCTTGAACCCTAAAAGAAACAGTTCAACAAATGAAAAGTGTCAACAAACACTTGGCAATCCTCAATTTATAAGAGCCATGCAGGTCATCAACAATGTGAACATTTCCAAACAAAATCCAGTCACAACTTGTGAATGAATTGCTTGCCTCACAGTGGAATAAGGTGCAGGTGCATGCAGTCATGGTTTATGTTTAGGGTAATGTCTTGGTGACAGGGCATTACCTGATTTAAAAATCAAGGTAGCACCATATGGCATGCTCTCCCACCAGTAAGGCAGTAATTCCTGCCATACTAGCGGGAGAGATTCCCATAGAGGGTTTCAGTAATTCCTGTCATATTGGTGGGAGAGTTCACTGTGTCAGGCTGCCCAGCATGTGAATGTTTCACAAATCAATTTACGTATATGGAATGGGAGGTTTGGAGATTGATTTGACAAGGAAAGAATGATGTGGGTACATATAAATTTTGTCTAATGAATGCTTCTCTCAGCAAACAAAAGCCAATATGGAAATCATGTCTCTTATTGTCTTCATGTGCTTGCAAGCTCTTTCAAATTATCTACTCCATTTTTTAGCACATCATCCACTACTCAACTCACTCCCAAGTCCTTAATTCTCTTGGACATCATCTAATGCTAATCACCATCCTTGCACTACGTTTCTTAATGTGCAACTCAACCAATTGACTTCATAATTGTGAATCAATTGCTACCACCTTCAGAAGTAACCATCACACATGCACAGCACTAAAACACAATACTACCCTCAACTTTTAATGCTCACCAACACATGAGTATAACAATTGTGTGGGCGATTGTGATGTGTGGACAATTGTGCCTCCACATGCAAATCTGACCCAAAACAACTATTTACAACATATGAGCTCAAAGAGTTGTTTACTTCACACCTACTTTTCCCAACTCTTCATTCAAACTTTGGCTTAAAG
>Ga0116227_10010858_pt1 | contig 15641 bp, 11 predicted proteins | sample S1TSphgellanicum_FD_89693 | JGI IMG/M metagenome (GOLD analysis project Ga0116227, IMG submission 89693) | Host-associated microbial communities from peat moss isolated from Minnesota, USA - S1T2_Fb - Sphagnum magellanicum MG | ecosystem: Host-associated > Plants > Peat moss > Unclassified... | reverse complement strand
TGACGGAAACCGTCATTCGGCGGCAAGTTGCGCGGCGGCGTGGCGGTTGGCCGGAAAGGGCAGGCCGAGATGGCCACGCAGCGTATCGTGCTCGTATTCGCGCCGAAACAGACCGCGCGCCTGCAGGATCGGCACCACTTCATCGGTGAAGCGGGCGAAATCGGCCGGGTTGCTGACCCGAAAATGAAAGCCGTCGCAGGCGCCGCCTTCGAACCAGCGTTGAATTTCATCGGCGACCGTGGCTGCGGTCCCGACAAAGGGCAGGCGGCGGGCGGCGAAACGCCAGGCGGTTTCCCGTAAGGTGAGATTTTCCCTGGCGGCGATACGGATGATGCGCTCCGCATGGCCCTTATAGCTGTTCAGGGTGAGGTGCTCGACGGAGGGGAAGGGCGCATCAAGCGGATACTGGCTGAAATCGTGATAATTGAAAGGGCGGCCAAGCTGGGTCAGCGCCTTTTGCAGGTCCAGTTTGCCGAGCTGGGCTTCCTGCCGTGCTTCAGCGGCTGCGTCGGTATCATCGATGATCGGGATCAGGCCGGGCAGGATGACGATGTGGTCCGGATTGCGGCCCAAAGCTTTGGCGCGGGTTTTCACATCCGTGTAATATTCTCTGGCCTGTTCGAAATTTTCGGCATTCGAGTAGATGCCTTCCGCGATGGCCGCGCCGAAGGCGCGCCCCTCGCTCGACTCGCCGGCCTGGAAAATGACGGGCTGGCCCTGGGCGGAGCGCTGAATGTTCAGCGGGCCGGCGACGTCAAAAAACGCGCCGTGGTGGTTGAGTTTATGCAGCTTCGATTTGTTCAGGAAAACGCCGCTGGCTTTGTCGCGCGGGAAGGCGTCGTCCTCATAGCTGTCCCATAAGCCTTTGACGACATCTAGGAACTCGGCGGCGCGGCGGTAGCGTTCCTGGTGCGGGAAATGCTCGTCGCGGCCGTAATTGCGGGCGGCCCCTTCCAGCCCGGTGGTGACGACGTTCCAGCCGGCGCGGCCCTTGCTGATGAGGTCGAGGGACGCGAACTGCCGCGCGACGTTGTAGGGCTCCCAGAAGGACGTCGTCAGGGTGCCAGCGAGGCCGATTTTGCTGGTCGCGACGGCAAGCGCGGAAAGCAGGGTCAGCGGTTCCAGCCGGTTGAGAAAATGCGGCGCGGTGTCGGGCGTGATGAAGGGGGAGTCGACGATGAAAACATGGTCGAATTTCGCGGCCTCGGCTTTGCGGGCATTCTCGATATACCAGTCGATATTGACGCTGGCATCGCCAGGCAGGCCGGGGGCCAGCCAATCGTTCTGCCCGGTGCCGACGCCGCTCAAAATGGCGCCGAGGTGAAGCTGTTTGCGGAGATTTGGCATGATTTTCCCGGTGTTTCGCTTCAGGCGGCGATGCTGGCGGCGGGACGGTTGGCGACCGCCTCGCGCACCAGCGGAATCAGTTCCTGGCCATATTGGATGGCATCCTCCAGCGGGTCGAAACCGCGGATCAGGAAGGTGGTGACGCCAAGGTCGTAGTAATCCAGCAGCGCATCCGCCACCTGGGCCGGGGTGCCGACCAGTGCGGTGCTGTTGCCTTGCGCGCCGGTTACCCTGTCAACGCCGGTCCATAGGCGCTTATCCAGCCGGTCGCCCTGGGCGGCGGCGTGCAGCAGGCGGGCGGAGCCTTCGCTGCGCGGCGCGCCGGAGAAATCCTGCAAACCAAGCTTGGCGCGTTCTGCCCGGGTGCGGGCCAGGATCGCCTCGGCCCGTTCCCAGGCGAGGTCCTCGGTTTTTGCCAGGATGGGGCGGAGCGAGAGGCTGAAGCCGATCTGCCTGCCATGCTTGGCGGCGGCGGCGCGAACGCGGGCGACCTGCCCCGCAACCTGGGCCAGGGTTTCACCGAACAAGGCGTAGATATCGGCATGGCGGCCGGCGGCCTCGATCGCGGCTTCCGAGGAGCCGCCGAAGAAGATCGGGATATGCGGCTTCTGCACCGGCTTTTCGGCGATGAAACCACCGTTGAAGCGGTAGTAGCGGCCTTCATGGTCGAACGGGGCTTCGCTGGTCCAAAGCCGGCGGAGCAGGCCGACATATTCGTCGGTGCGGGCATAGCGTTCATCCTTGCCCAGGAAATCGCCGTCGCGCTGCTGTTCGACGTCGTCTGCGCCGGAGATGATATGCACGGAGGCGCGGCCGCGGCTCAGCTGGTCGATGGTGGCGAGCGTGCGGGCGGCGAGCGTGGGCGCCACGAAGCCCGGACGATGGGCCAGCATCACGCCGAGCTTTTCGGTGACGGCCGTGACATAGGTGCCGAGATGCAGGCCGTCCGGCTGCGTCGAGCCATAGCCGATCAGAACACGATCGAAGCCGCCGGCTTCATGCGCCTGGGCGAAGCGCTTCAGATAGTCGACATCGAACAGGCCGGCTTCGGCGCGGAACGTGAGGTCGGCGGGATTGCGATGGGCGACGAGGCCGGTGAAGGATACGCTCATGGAGATGCTCCGGAGGATTGGGTGGTTTGGGCGCTGATCAGTAGTCGATATTTCCGAAGCTGCCGCCGCCGGCCTGCAGGGTTTCGCCGTTGATGGCGATGCTTTTCGGCGATGCCAGTATGGTCACCAGCCAGGCGATTTCCGAGGCATCGACGATGCGGCCGATGGTAACGGAGGTGGCGAATTTGGCTTCCGAGGCAGGGTCGGTCTTTTCGGTTCGGGTGGCGCCGGGATGGATCGCGTTGACGTTGATCCCTTTCGGGCCCAGCTCATCGGCGAGGTTTTTGGTGATGGAGGTGACACCGGCATTGCGCACCGAAGCGACGTAATTGCCGGAGCGGCGGGCGGCGAGGCCGCCGATATTGATGATGCGGCCCCAGCCGTTTTGCAACAGATGCGGCGCCAGCGCGCGGGCGGTGCGCAGATAGCCGCCGACCTTGATGTTCACATCATCCAGCAAATGCTGGGCGGTGACTTCGGCGATCTGCGCGGCCTTGCCGATACCGCCGGGTGTTGCTGCATTATTCACCAGAATATCGATTTGGCCGAATTGTTCGATGGCCTTTTCGATCAGGGCATTGACGGAAGAATCATCGCCGGTATCGACGGCGATTGCCGCGACTTTCGTGCCGGTTTCGGCGGTGAGTTCCGCCGCGCTGCGCTGCAGCGCTTCAAGACCGCGCGCGGCAATGACGACCTGCACGCCTTCCTCGGCCAGTGCGCGGGCAATGGCCTTGCCAATGCCGCGGCTGGCGCCGGTGACGATCGCGTTTTTGCCGCTAAGTTGTAAATCCATTGCGTGAAGGCCTCAATCGATGAATAGGAAACGGCCTTCAGCGGCATGCGCTGAAGGCCGGAGCAGATATTAGAGATCGGCGTAGAGCGGCTCGTCCTGAATCAGGATTCTTTCCAGCAGACGCGGGAAGTCGCCATAATTGCGAACCGCGTAATGCACCGCGGCGCGGTTATCCCAGAAAGCGATCGAGCCCGGGCGCCAGGAGAAACGGACCTGCACTTCCGGCCGGCGATATTCGTCCAGAATCTGTGTCAGGATTTGTTTGCTCTCGGCGATTTCAAGACCGATGATATGCGGCTTCTGCGTGAAGTTGACCCAGAGGATCTTCTCGCCGGTTTCACGATGGGTCCGCACCACCGGATGTGCCACGATCGGATAATCCAGCCCGTGATTGTTCAAAGCCTCGCGGAAATCATGCGTGACATGCAGGCCTTCCAGGCGCTTTTTGGTTTCATCCGGAAGATGCCGGTAGGCCGCCCCGGCATCGACCCAGATGGTGTCGCCGCCAACCTCGGGCAGGTTTACCGCACGCAATACCGCACCCCAGGTCGGCACCAGGCGCCAGCTGGTATCGGTATGGAAGCCGGCATTGATGGCGGTGGCAGCACCGATCCGTTCCTGTTTGTTGAATTCCACGGCGGAGATCTGATGGATCGCCGAGATCTTCGGGTCGCGCGTGGTGTTCGGATGCGTGTAGAGCGGGCCGAAGCGCCCGGCGAACGCGGCATGCTGGTCGGCGGACAAATCCTGATCGCGGAAGAAGACGACCTTGTATTTCAGGATCGCCTGTTTGATTTCGTCGCGAACGGAATCCGGAAGCGGCTGTCGAAGGTCGACCCCGCTGATTTCCGCGCCGATATGCGGCTGCAATGGTTTGACCCCGATATGGACGTATGACGATGTGGACGCCGTTTTTTCCTGTACTTCGCTCATTTAAATCTCCCGTTAGCATGCGGCATTACCGCATTGATGACAGCCGCGTGATGGCTCTGCTCGCTCGACCCAGGACTCCTCAAATGAATTCCGCTGCCTGGAAACGTCGAACAAATAACCTAACGGATTCCGTAGGGATATCTATGGGTATAACGACGATATTTTTTCATAATGAGGTTTAAATTACTGATATTGGCGCCTCAGCCGGGACCGGTGCGGCACGCCTCAGCGCAGCGTATGAAGTATTTTCTGCAGCGAGGGTATGAAGGAGTAAGAAATTTTACTTCTTTCGCTTGAACCAGAAGATTTGTTCGCTTGGCTGAATTTTGGCAGTGGTGGCGAAGTAGCGGTATAAAAATACATTTATTATAGACAATTATAGTTAGATGCCATAGCAGAAAAATATGATCATGTTTCTCACTTCAGCGCGTAGCTATTGGGCCAGCCCGCGCTGTTGCCGGATTTTCTATAGCAGCGGTCATTGAGCGGAAATTCCGACGCAATGGCGCTGCGGCGCCTGAAAAAATTCAGGCGCCGCATAAACAATAAAATTCTACCAATAGGAGAGTGCTTTATGAATCGGATACAAAAAACAGCGCGCCAAGCGGCGCTGGTGGCATCGCTTGGCGTTGCGGTTCCGGGCGCGGTATCCGCCCAGACGCCACCGCCACCGCCCATTTCCGACGTGCCGGCATTGGCGCCGCCGCCGCCCATTTCAAGCGGTGCCCCGGCCTTGCAGGATGTAACGATTACGGCGCGGCATCGCGTCGAGCGCGCGCAATCCGTGCCGGTTTCGCTGACAACCATCGATCAACGGCAGATACAATCGCTGAACACGCTCAGCCTGAACACCATCAAACAGCTTGTCCCTACGCTCACCATCAACGCCTACAATCCGCGCAATATCGGGCTGGATATTCGCGGCCTGGGCAGCGTGGGCTTCTTTGGGTATGACGGGCTGGAAGGCGGTGTCGGCATTTATGTCGATGGCGTGCTGCTGGGACGCTCGACGGAATCCAATTTCGACCTTCCCGATCTGCAGGATATCGAAGTGCTGCGCGGTCCGCAGGGCACCTTGTTCGGCAAGAATACCGTTGCAGGTGCGGTAAATATCACGACCAAATTGCCGAGCTTCAAGCCGCAGGCGGATATCACCGGGTCCTACGGCAATTACAATTACTGGCAGCTGCAAGGCTATGCATCCTCGGCCCTCGGCAATAGCGACAAGGCCGCGGTGTCGCTCTCCTTCCATGCCGAGCAGCATAATGGTTACACCAAGAATTACAGCAACGGTGCGACCTACAACAACCAGGATGATAAAGGTGCCCGCGCCCAGGTGCTGTTGCAGCCGAATAGCGCGCTTACCGTGCGGATCATCGCGAATTACGATCATTCCGATGCGAATTGCTGCATCACCACACCGGTCGGCATCGTCACCAATTATGCCAACGGCCAGCCTTACCAGACCGCCACGGATGGTAAGATCAGCATCGTGAACCGGTTGGCCGCCGCCGGATATACCTTGCCGACCATCAACCCCTTCAACCGCACGACAGACATCAATAGCTGGAACCATTATGCGATGGAAACGGCGGGGCTGACCGTGCTCGCGGATTACGATCTGGGCGGCTACACCATTTCCTCGATCACCGGCGCCAGCTATTACAACTGGTACCCGCATCTGGACGCTGACGGAATCGGCGCGGATATTTTGAGCGCTGGAAACAACACCACGCATCAACGGCAGTTCAGCCAGGAATTCCGTTTGACCTCGCCTTTGGGTGGCCCGTTCGACTATACTGCCGGGCTCTATGGATTCTATCAGCAACTGAACGACCAGGCGACCGCCGGCTATGGATCCCAGGCCGCGGCTGTTTTTACGGGCACGAATACGGGTGCGACCTATGAGAATACCCAGGCAGCGCTCAATGGCTATACCTCGGCCTTGACCGATATTCCGAGCACCTACAGCACGGCGGCCTATGGTCAGGGAACCTGGCACATCACGCCGCAACTCGACCTGACCGGCGGCGCCCGTCTGACCTATGAGGAGAAATTCGGCTCCTATTACGGCAGTGAAGAGGGGGGTGAAGACCTTGCCGGCAATCCGGCCGCGCAAAAAATACGCAATGCGTATTTCGGCCTGGCCGCGCCTTACGAACTGCGGCATTCCGATATTCTGCCAGGCGGGCTGGTGACATTATCCTATAAGCCACTGCCCAACATCCTCACTTACGTCACCTATTCGCATGCCGAGAAATCGGCGGGGCTGAACTTTATCACCTCGCCGACGACACCGAAAATCGTCGCGCCGGAAAAGCTGGATAATTATGAAGCCGGCATCAAATCGACCTTGTTGAACGGGCGGCTACTGTTGGACGGCGATGCCTTCTGGGATGAAGATACGAATTTCCAGAGCACGATTTTCGGCGTCGTGAATAATCAACTTGTCGCTTATCTTTCCAGCGTACCAAAAGTGCGCTCGCGTGGGCTGGAGACCGATATCCATGCACAAGTGACGGATAATCTCTCTTTGTACAGCTCCGCCGTGTTCGATGAGGCCGTCAACCAATCCAATCCCTCGGCAGCATGCCCGATCGAGGTGGCCAATGTGAGCACGACCTGCAATCTCACCGGCAGGCCGATCGCGGGTGCTTCCAAATGGAATGGCACGATCGGCGGTGAGTACGACCTGCCATTGCCGGAAATCGACCACACCGAAACCACCGCCTATCTCGGCGGCGATATCGAGCTGCGCAGCTTTTTCTACTCCACTGCCGATGATGGTGAATATTCCAAAGTACCCGGCTATGCTTTGGGCAATCTCAGCTTCGGCATCCGCCAGGCGGATGGCAGATGGGATCTCTCAGGCTGGGTACATAATTTCACCAATTCGCGCTATTACCTGTTCAAGGAAGTCACCGGTTCGCTGCCGACCTATAACCTCGTCGTTGGCGAGGTGGGCGATCCTCTGACCTTCGGCATCACCTTGCGTGCGAAGTTCGAGTAAGCAAGAAAGGACTTCTTTTTAAAACACCAAAATCTTTAACACTGAGGCCTGGGACGTTGCTAGCAACAACGCCCAAGGCCTTAAGCATGATATGCTTAGGTTAGCGCAAGTAGCGGCTTTTTTAGAAAAAAGGCGGCGCAACGTTTTTGTTTTACCAGGTGACTTTGGGTCTGACTCTCGCCGGTTGCATCGTCATGGCGAACTTGGTTCGGCGAGGCCGCCCCGGCATCCACGTCTTTCTTTAGCAAGGTGCAGGCGGATGGTTAAGTCGTGGGTCCCCTGCCTTCGCAGGGGATGACGGGGTTCATGGGTCAAAGCCGATGCCGCCTGGCGCGGTTAACCTTTCTATGATAGCGGCTAATTTCCTATAACGGATAGTGGCAGGCGACGGCGCGGTCCGTGTCGTAGGTTTTCAGCCCCGGATCATCCTCGCGGCAACGCGCGGTCGCAATCGGGCAGCGGGTGTGGAAGCGGCAGCCCGAAGGCGGGTTGACCGGTGAGGGGACTTCGCCTTCGATCACTTTCGCGCTCTGCGACAGCGTCGGATCGATTGCGGGAATGGCGTCGATCAGGCCGCGTGTATAGGGATGCGCGGGATGGCGAAACAGCGCGTCGGCGGGCCCGATTTCGACTAGGCGGCCGAGATACATCACCCCGATCCGGTCGGAAATATGGCGCATCAGCTCCAGGCCATGGCCGATGAACAGGTAGGTGAGCCCAAGTTCGTCGCGCAGATCGAGCAATAGATTGACGATCTGGGCGCGCACTGAAACATCCAAGGCGGAGACGGCCTCATCGGCCAGCACGAAGCGCGGTTTTAACGCGATGGCGCGGGCAATCGCGACGCGCTGGCGCTGCCCGCCGGAAAGCTGCCGCGGGGTGCGGTCGGCCCAATTGGGGTTCAGGCCGACCTGGGCGAGCAGGCTCTGGATTTTTTCCCGCTTTGCCGCCGGGCTCAGTTTTTCATGAATCGCCAAAGGCTCGCCGATGATATCGCCGATGCGCCAATGCGGGTCGATCGAGCCATAGGAATCCTGGAAGATCATCTGCATGTCACGGCGCGTGCGCTGCAGCCGGCGGCGGTCGAAGCCGGTGATGTCCTCGCCGTCGAACAGGATTTTGCCGGAGCTGGCGGGTTCGATCTGCATCAATACGCGCGCCAGCGTGGACTTGCCGGAACCGGATTCGCCGACCAGGCCAAAAATTTCACCTTCGCGAATCTGAAAGGAAATGCCGTCAACGGCGCGCAGCGTTGGGCGGTGCAAACTGGGCCAATTGCGCGCCAAAGGATAATGTTTGTGCAAATCCGCCACTTCGAACAGCAGCCGGCCGGACTGCGCATTTTTTGGCGCTGCCGGCAAGGCGGATGGTTGGGTTGCGGCAATCGCGCCGCGTTCAGGGTGCCAGCAGGCGAGTTCCGTCGCATCCAGCCATGCCAGTTCGGGGATGTGGTTTCTGCATTGCGCGGTCGCATTCGCGCAGCGCGGGTGAAAGGCGCAGCCGGCTTCCCGCTCGCTGAGATTGGGGATGCTGCCGGGGATGGAATAAAGCCGCTCGCCGGGCCGCAGATGGCCGCCGATGATGGAGCCGAGCAGGCCGCGCGTATAAGGATGCGCCGGCTGCGAGAGCATTTGCGCGGCCGGTCCCTGTTCCACGATCCTGCCGGAATACATCACGACCACCCGGTCGGCGATATTGGCGGCCACGCCGAGGTCATGCGTGATGAACAGAATTGCCAATCCGGTTTCCTGCCGGATTTCCTTCAGCAAATTCAAAATCTGCGCCTGGATGGTGACATCCAGCGCGGTGGTCGGCTCATCGGCGATCAGGAGTTCCGGCCCGCAGGCCAAGGCCATGGCGATCATCGCGCGTTGCAGCATGCCGCCGGACATCTCATGCGGATACTGGTTCGCGCGCAGTTCCGGTTCCGGGAGTTTGACACGGCGCAGCAATTCGACGGCGCGCCCGCGCGCCGCCGCCCGGCCAAGAGTCTTATGGCGCGTCAGCACTTCGCCGATCTGCTCGCCGATGGAAAATAACGGGTCGAAGGCGCTCATCGCATCCTGGAATACCAGCCCGATTTTGGCGCCGCGCAGACTGCTCATTTCGGCTTGCGACAGCGCTTCCAGGTGGCGGCCGGCCAGTTTTATGGTGCCGCTGGTGAGTTTGCCGCCCTGGTAATCGACCAGCCGGGTGATCGAGAGTGCGGTCATGGTCTTGCCGCTGCCGGATTCACCCACCAGGCAGACGATTTCGCTGCGCCCGATGCTCAGCCCGATCTGCTGGACGACATCGAGCGGGCCGTTCTTGCCGCCGACCGTGACCGATAGATCGTCCAGTGCCAGAACATGGTTCATGGCGTTATTTTCGGATCCCGTTGGGATCGGTCCGGCGCCGCAGCGCATCGCCCAGGATGTTGACCGAGACCGCCAGCAGGGTAATGGCAAGCCCTGGGAACGTCGCGTACCACCATGCATCGGTGAGATAGTTGCGGCCTTCGGAGAGCAGATATCCCCAATCCGGCTGGTCCGGGTTGACGCCGAGCCCGATGAAGCTGAGCGCGGCGCCGATGAGAATCGCATCCGCCACGCCAAGCGTTGCCAGCACCAGGATCACGGAGCCGGTATGCGGCAGCACATGGCGCCAGAGGATCCATAGCCGCGATGCGCCCATCGCTTGCGCCGCGGCGATGAACGGCAATATTTTTATCCCAATCACGCGGGCCCGGACGATGCGCGCGAAACGCGGCACGAGCATGGAGGCGATGGCGATTACCGTACTGCTGAAGCCGCCGCCAAGGGCCGCGGCGACGATCAGGGCAAGCAGCATCGGCGGGACCGATATCCAGATATCGATCAGCCGCATCGAAACGGTATCGATCCAGCCGCCGCGATAGCCGGCCGCCATGCCGAGCAGGCTGCCCCCGGCGGTACCGAGGAGAATGGCCCCAAACGCCACCAGCACGGATTGCCGTGCGCCGTAGATGATCGCCGTAGCAATATCGCTGCCATACTGGTCCGTGCCCAGCAAATGCTGCCATGACGGTGCGGCCAGAATGGCATTGTCATCCATATCCGTGGGCCCGTAGGGCGCGACCAAGCCCGGTGCCGCGGCGCAGAGCAGGATAAAGGCGATGATGATGCCGGGTATGATGATGGCGGCGTGTTGGCGGAACCGCCATTTGCCGGAAGGGGAGGTCGGCGCGGAGCTGGCGCGCTCGCGCGGCTCCGAGGCTTTGCCCAGAACCGCCAGCAAGGTGCTTTTCAGAATATGTCCGCTCACCGGCCGGGCCTCCTCAATTCCGGACCCGGCGGTCGATCCATGCATAGGACAGATCGATCAGCAAATTCAGGAACACGTAGAAAATCGAAATGAACAGCACGACCCCTTCCAACACCGGAATATCGCGCACGCCCAACGCATCCACGATCAGCCGGCCCAGGCCCTGCCGCGCGAACAGGGTTTCGACCACCACCACGCCTGAAAGGGTTTGCCCGATCAGCAGACCGAGCATCGTGATCACCGGGATCAGGGCGTTGCGCAGCACGTGATTGAACAATATCGGCAGCTCCCGCAGGCCCTTGCCGCGCAAGGTCGCCACGAAGGGTTCGTGCAGCACCTCGATCACGCTGCCCCGCACCATCCGTTCCATTTGCCCGGTAATGTTGAAGCCAAGGCAGGCGGAGGGCAGAATCAATTGGCTCACCGTGGCGCTGCCCATTGCCGGCAGCCAGTGCAAGCCGACCGAAAATACCAGGATCAACAAAATGCCGATCCAGAAGGGCGGCATCGAGGTCAGGAACAGCACGACGGTCTGGATCAGCCGGTCCAGCCAGCGATCCTGCCGCACCGCGGCGACAATGCCCAGCGAGACGCCCAGCAGGATGGCGATCAGGCAGCTGCTTACCGTCAATTCCAAGGTCGGTGGAAATTGCGCCCAGATCCGGCTCGCCACCGGCTCGTTGGTCGCAAAGGAGGTTCCAAGATTTCCATGCGCCAGCGCCCAGAGATAATGCCCGTATTGCACCCCCAGCGGCCGGTTGGTGCCAAGCTCCGCCTGGATGTTTGCAATCGTCGCGGGGCTGGCGCCCTCGCCGGCCACCAGCACGGCGGGATCGCCGGGCAGCACATTCAGCACCAGGAAGATCAGCGTGATGGCGCCGAAAACGACGAATACCGCGCTGGCGACGCGCTTCACCAGGAACGGCATCTTCAGGCCGTGCCGAGCGATGCGGCGTGGAAGATGGGGAAGCCGTGGGTATCCAGCGCCACGCCTTGCACGCTGGACTCCAAGGCGATGTTATAGGCCAGGATGTAGATGGGAATCGCGTAGACCTTGTCGACGATCAGCTGCTGCGCCTGCACATAAAGCTGCGCCCGCTGCGTCGAATCGGCCTCCGCCGCGGCGGCGATCAGCAACTGGTTGAGCTGCGGATCGTTGGTCTTGATGAAATTGTAACTGGAGCGGAGTTGCGGCACGAAGCTGTAGCGCAGCACATCAGGATCGGCGGCGTATTGCGCGCCGGCCCCGGCATCGAACTCGCCGCCCGCCGCTTTGGAAATATAGCCGCCCATCGTCTCGGAATCGATCGAAAGCTCGATGCCGCTGGCCTGCAATTGCCGGCGGACAAGTTGCAGGAGATCCAGCCGCTGTTCCCGATTGCCCTGGTAATCCAGAAAGCTGATGCTCAGCCGCTGGCCGTTCTTGACACGGATGCCATCGCTCCCCGGTACCCAGCCTTTGGCGTCCAGGATCGATCTGGCCTGCGCCGGATCGGGCTTCCAGCCATTCCGCAGAACCTGCTCGGCGGAGCCAAACATATTGGGCGAAAGCGGCGACCAGGCACGCTCGATGGTGCCCAGATAGATGATGCGCACGATCGCATCGATGTTCAGCGAAAGCCGGACCGCGTTGCGGATATCGACATCGTCCCAGGGCGCTTTGGCGGCGTTCAAGCTCAAAGCGTAATTGGTATCCAGCATTTCCTTCTGTAGAAACTGATAGGTCGGATCCGCCTTGAATTGTGCGATATTCTGGGAGGGAATCAGGTCGGCGCCCTGCACCTGGCCGCTTTGCAATGCCGCCACCCGGGTCAGCTGCTCCGGCACGTTGGTGAAAACCAGATTATCGATATAGGCCGGGCCGGGATGGGCCGCATTGGCGGGCACCCAGTTATAATCCGGGTTTTTCGTCAATCGGATCTCTTCGCCCGGGGTCAGGCTGACGAATTTGAACGGCCCGGTGCCGACCGGGTTCTGGCCGAAGACCTTGCCATATTTCGCAACCGCCGCCGGCGATACGATCGCCAGGCCGGCCGCCGATAGGTTGCGCAAAAAAGCCTCGAACGGGGCTGAAAATTCCAGCCTCACCTGATAGGGCGAAAGCACGGTGGCGCCGGTATAGCTGCCGATTTGCGGCAAGGAGAGCAGGGCGTTCGCCGGGTCCAGGATGCGGTCGAAATTGGCCTTCACTGCCGCCGCGTCGAACTTGGTGCCATCGTGGAAAACGACATCCTGGCGCAGGGTGAAAACATATTGCCGCCGGTCCGGCGAAATCTCCCAGGCGGTGGCGAGCCAGGGGGCGACCGTCTGGTCCGGCTGCAGGACGACGAGATTATCGAAGATCGACCGCAGAATTCTGGCCTGTGGCGCAAACAGGCAATCATGCGGGTCGAGTTTGAAGGCCGTGGAAGCGGTGCCGTCGAAGGCAATGGTCAGGTTGCCGCCCGGCTTTGGCGCGGCCAAAGCGCGAAGCCCGGCGGCGGAGGCCATGGCGGTGCCTGCGAGCAATGTGTTGAAATGGCGTCTGCTTGGCATTTGAGGCAACTTTTTCCTGCATTTCGAAATCGCGCCAAGTCTATTCCTTATAAAACCCACCGGCAAGGTAGGGTAATATTTCAAAAACTGATAAGTATAGCTGTAAAAGTCGCGGTTGCGAATTTTTGGTCTGTGCTCCCTCGATCGAGGCAAGAATTCTCGACGAGCGGGATAAATTGAGCAAATTGTTCTTCCAAGGGCCGAATTCTTTCGAAAGCAACCATGCTGACGGTGGGCCATCCGGGCAGAGGCGGTTTTTGACAATTTCTCGATTGGATCACTATAGATTTTCCGACGAATGAAGCGCCCGGCGGGCGGAAGGATTAGCCCGCCGCGCCGGATTACCGGAGTTTTGCATGAACGATCTCACCTCCCCTGTGTTTTCCCCTGCCACCGACCCGGTTTCCAGCGCGGCTTCCGCGGCGGCCCGGCTGCGGGCGCGGTATCGGCAGGACGTCCCGGCCCCGGCGGCGTGGAACGAAACGCTGGACCTGCTGCTGTCGCACCGCTCGGTTCGGGCCTATCTGCCGGATGCGCTGCCGGAAGGCGCCTTGGATGCGCTGGTGGCGGCGGCGCAATCCGCTGCCTCCTCCTCCAACCTGCAGGCCTGGAGCCTGATTGCGGTGGAGGACAAGGCCCGCAAAGCCCGGCTCGCAGCTTTGGCCGGCGGGCAAAAGCATATCGAGGAGGCGCCGTTATTGCTGGTCTGGCTGGTCGATCTCAATCGGCTGGGCAGCATTGCCGAGGCCCAGCAACAGCCGGCAGGGGCGTTGGAATATTTCGACAGTTTTCTGCTGGGCGCGGTGGATGCCGCTTTGGCGGCGCAGAATGCGTTCGTGGCGCTGGAATCGCTGGGGCTTGGCGGGGTTTATATCGGCGCATTGCGCAACAAACCGCTGGAAGTCGCCGCCGAGCTTGGCTTGCCGCCCAATGTGTTCGCGCTGTTTGGCCTGGTGGTGGGCAGGCCCGATCCGGCGCGCCCGGCGGATGTTAAACCGCGGCTGCCAAGCCAGGCCGTGTTCTTTCGCGAGCAATACGGGTTTGGCGAGGCTGGGCTGCTCGACGTCGAAGCCTATAACAAGCGCTTCCGGTCCTTCCAGCTCGAACAAGGGCTGCCAGAACAGGACTGGACGACCCAGGCCGGCAACCGGGTGCGCAATGTCGCCGCGCTGAACGGCAGGGAGGTGCTGCGAGAGGCGTTGCACCGGCTGGGCTTCGGGCTGAAATGAACCGTGACATAGGTTGAGAACATGACCCTTCATCTGCATTACTGGCCGACGCCGAACGGCAAAAAAGTCACGATTTTTCTGGAAGAAGCCGGACTGCCTTATACGGTGGTGCCGTGCAATATCGGCCACGGCGATCAGTTCGCCGGGGATTTTCCGAAGCTCAATCCAAATACCCGCATGCCGTTGCTGGTGGATGACGAACCTTTGGGCGGCGGAGCGCCGATCAGCGTTTTCGAATCCGGCGCCATATTGCTGTATCTGGCGGAGAAAAGCGGAAAATTCTGGCCGCAGACGCCAAGAGAGAAATATGACGTCGTGCAATGGGTGGTCTGGCAAATGGCCAATCAGGGGCCCAAGCTTGGAGAGTTCGGGCATTTCAAACGCCTCGGCGAAAGCAAAGGCGACCAGAGCTACGCGGTGCGCCGCTTTTCCGACGAGACCAACCGGCTTTATGGCGTGCTGAACAACCGGCTTTACGACCGGCCTTATCTGGCAGGCGGCCAGTATAGTATTGCCGACATCGCCGCCTATCCCTGGACGGTCAACTGGCAAGGCCAGGATCAGGACCTTTCGGAATTTCCCTATTTCAAGCGTTGGTTTGACGAACTCAGCGCCAGGCCGGCAGTGCAGCGTGGTCTTGCCGTGGGCAAGGATTTTGGCGCCGACGCCGCCACGCTTTCGCCGGAAGAAGCGGAGCGCCGGGCGAAGCTATTGTACAATCAGCGGGCCCGGCCGGTGCCGGCTGCATGATTGTTGGGATCTACTGAAACCATTACGATTTTTAACTATACTGAATCAGTAGTCTTATCCTATAGGAAGTGCAATGTCGTTCGACAGCAATCCCTTTAGGACAGACGGGCATGGCAATCGCATTTTCACACGGTTTCGTTCTTTGGGCGGTTCCAAGGTTTCGCAGGGCTGATGGCCTTGTCCATGACGCAAGAAATCTCAAACAAGTGGATTTGGTCCCGAAAAGCGGCAATCCAGTTGGCTGTGCGTTTGAGAGTATCGTCTTCGAAGCTAAAGACTCTGAAATGCCGACGGAAAATATCGAAATTCCTGACTGTTTGCGCCGTGATCGCTGCGCGTATCATTGAGGAATGTCGGCTCCAGGCGGTGCAAAGCGTGATACCACATCTTTGGCTTTGCCTGGCTATAAGAGCGGGCAATGTAAGTATTAGTAATTATCGGCTGCACACCGCCATTATTTCCTACTAATCAGATGATAATATGGCTGATCATAAATCCACTTCTGCCTTACGCAGGTGCAATATCGCCACAACGGCAACCGGCGGGTTGAGCAGATGCTGAACCTTGAAACCGATGTGCTGATCATCGGCGGCGGCATGGCCGCCGGCTGGGCGGCCATCGCCGCGGCCCGCAATGGCGCCGATGTC
>Ga0116227_10010857_pt1 | contig 15643 bp, 14 predicted proteins | sample S1TSphgellanicum_FD_89693 | JGI IMG/M metagenome (GOLD analysis project Ga0116227, IMG submission 89693) | Host-associated microbial communities from peat moss isolated from Minnesota, USA - S1T2_Fb - Sphagnum magellanicum MG | ecosystem: Host-associated > Plants > Peat moss > Unclassified... | reverse complement strand
TATTATAATTATTTGGCTATATTGACTAATTATTTACATGAATTCATTATAAATTAATTTTTATAATTGAAAATTTATTAATAATTACATTAAATCTTGGGCATGACACATGGCGCCTTTGTGTGCAATAACTGAAAAAAATAGTAGAAGACAACGAGGAGCCCAAATCTTGGCTCATCATCATTTTTTGCACTTGAGGAAAAAAATCAAGAGACAACAATGAGCTAGTATGGACCACCACCCCTTCTCAAAATAAAATAAAGGAGTTTTTCCTATCTGAAAGAATTATGTTACCACCCATTTTGAAGTGCTAAACCTTGTGAGTCTAAAATTTTGATGGGTGGTAACTGCACTTTCTCATCTCATCAATCTTTCTTATTGATGGATGACAAGTGCTCTTCTGAAATTGAACTTTGGTTCTTGCTTTTGATGTGTGAAACATTTTGGAGATGAGTTTAGAAACCTTAAACCCTAAACCTAGTAAAATGTTTACATGGGGCTTTGATCACTATTATGCAAACTTCTTTGGGTAGCCAAAATGCAATGTGAGCTCTCAATTGGTCAAAACTCATTATGGGCTCTTTTTTAAAAAACACATCCAACACGAAACGTGTTGGTGATGCCATTGTTTTTGATATGAAAAGGAAGGGTCTTAATCTATTACAAGCTCTACCACAAAGCAATATGTGAAGTCTAAGAATCACTAGAGAATACATAAAAACACTCAAGATAGAAGGGGAAGAGTGCATGGTTTACGGTTTATGGTGAGCTTTGACTATTGACATTTTCAACATATTAGTCAATCTTTGTTTGCATTTGGGGTTGCCTATGCTATATCTAAGCAGACATCTTGATACTTGTGAGGACAAATGTGTACAGATCTATACTGAGTTTTAGATCTTCCAAATCAAGAAAGAAAAATTCAGAATTATAGTAGTAATGTGGAATCTCTTTGATAGAGAATAAAGTTGTAGCCCAATTTTTGAAAACACTTGCAATTTTGAGTGAGATGTGGGTTTTGTGTAACAGTTTTGGATACAGCTATGGGGGTGTGGTGTGATAAGAATGGGGTGGTGACATCCCCATGTACAGGAACGTACAGTAATGATGCATCAGGTGGTGATGCAGCCATTGAGCTCACATTTGAAAAAAAACCCAAGAGATGACAATGAGTCGAAAGCTTCCTAACTCATCATCATCTTCTGTATTTGAGGAAAAAAAACGAAAAGATGACAAGGAGCCGGGAGGCTTGTTGTCATCTTTTGCACATGAGAAAAAAACCAAAAAATGACAATCAGCCTTTTGACTCACCGTCATCTACTACACCTGAGAGAAAAAAAAAAGATAACGACAAGCCAAGGAAGTTCGTTGTCATTTGCTACACTTGAGAAAAAAAACAAAGAAATGATGACGAGCCAGGGAGGTTCACCATCATTTGCTACACGTGAAGAAAAAAAAAGATGACGAGCCTCTTGGCTCATTGTCATCTTCTACACTTGAGGGAAAAAAGAAGAAGATGATGACGAGCTAGGGAAGCTCACTGTCATTTATTATGCTTGAGAAAAAAAACAAAGAAATAACCACAAGCTCGGGAGGCTCGCTATCATCTGCTACACTTGAGAAAAAAAAGGATGACGACAAGCCTCTTGGCTTGTTGTCATCTTCTACATTTGAAGAAAAAAAACAAAGAGATGACGACGAGCTAGGGAGGCTTGTTGTCATTTGGTACACCTGAAAAAAAAAACAAATAGATGAGGACAAGCTTCTTGGCTTGTTGTCATCTTTTACACCTGAGAAAAAAAAAGAAAGAAATGATGATGAGCTAGGAGGCTTGTCGTCATCTTTTGCACTTGAGGAAAAAACCAACTTGTTCTCTCCCTGCATTTTTCAACTACTCATTTTGTGTGCATAGAATCTGTCTATGCATTGGTTTCCTTATCGTACTTTTTACTTTCACACAATTAAACTAAAATAACCAAAGACAATGATGAGCTAGGATCCCAATTTATCGTTGTCATTTTCTACACTTGAAGAAAAAAAATCAGGAGAGGACAACGAGCCTCCCGGCTCGTCGTTGTTTTCTGCACTTGTAGAAATTAATGTAGAAAATGATAACGAGCCAGGAGGCTTGTTGTCATTTTCTGCAACTGAAGCAAAGCAACCAAGAACAATGATAAATCGGGATCCTGACTCATTGTCGTCTTTTGCACTTGAAGAAAAAACCAAGAGATGATGACGAGTCTCTCGGCTCATCATTGTTTTCTAGAAATGAAGAAAAAAAACTAAGAGACAAGGATGAGTTGGGAGGCTCGTCGTCGTCTCTTGCAACCCAAGAAAAACCAACATCAAGGTTTTTTTTCTTGGGTTGCAGAGGATGATGATGAGTCGGAAGGCTCGCCGTCCTCTTTTGGGTTTCTATGTTTTTTTTTTCTTGAATGGTAGAAGATGACGATGAATGGGGAGACTCGTCATTGTTTTTTGCAATGCAAGGAAAAGAAAAAAAAAAAAACAAGGATGAGGTGTGTTCGTTGTTGTGTTTTGCCTTGGTTTCATAAGAAAAGCAAAAGACAACAATGAATGTTGCATTCGTCATCATCTCCTGCCATAATCTCGTAAGGACAACAAAAGATGAAAACAAATGCAACATTCGTAATCATTTTCTTTGCAAGGGAACAATAGTGACAAAAAAGAAAAGAAAAAAAATGGTTGATGTACACTTATTTGACACAGATGCACCGGTTATCTTTTGGAGGAGTGTTTTCTGTAACACCATTTCAACAACGTCTTTTGCAACACCGCTTCAACATCACTTCTGCAACATTGTCTTCTGTAGCATTGCTTCAACACCGCCTTTGCAACATTGTCTTTTGTAGTAGCATTTCAACATCAATTCTGTAGCACCGTCTTTTACAACATCATTTCTACTCTTGAGTGGTGACAAGGTTTAGGGTTTTTGGTGGGGTGGAGGTAGGTAGTTGGGGTTTGAAATGCTTGGGCAATCGAATAGATTTTTTTTATGGGTAGCCTTGAAGTAAGTGAGGGAAAAAAAATTAAAAATGACCCAACCTCAATGCCTGCAGTACATCCAATAATTGGGATGAACTTGAGTTCATCCCAAACGGAACTGGTGCAGTCATGGGGGCTGGGTCACTCCAGCCATAATAAAGTTATCTGTAAAGTCATGCCCTGTTGGGTCTGAGTTGCACCCCTCATTTGATGCTTCATCCCCTCCTGGCTGTTGTCTGCAAAGTCACGAAATTAAGGGAATAAAATACTGAGACTCAGAGTTAAATGCACGAGGCTCGAGAACATTGATAGCGGTGATTGGTTGAAGGCGTTCAGGAAATAATAAAATTCTTCAGATTAGGTAGCACCAAAAACTGAGTTTCATGCCCCCTTGAAGCCCAGTGCACATTTTTGCCCTTTTTTTTTTGAAATCTCATCCACTATGTGACCAAACAGAGGGTTCAGGGTCCCATCTTTCCTGACTTTATGGATAAGTTTAATGATTTGCATGGTTTGGATAATGGGTATCTGAACTTACAAAATGGGAATGGGGACTTTGAACAAAGTCAGGTCAGGTAGACTCCAAGACCAGTCCATTGTGCCTTGTAAGGTGACTAAAAAAGGTGGAAAAGGTGACATGAAAACTATTACGTTCATATAATAGATTAGATTGTAAAGAATTGGGCATGTACATTTTGAGCTTTCAGGTGTTGTCTTTTGTTGGCCTTGCCTACCAAGGCGAGGATATTGCGTTTAGATTCATTATAGAGTATAGTAGCTTAAGGGATTTTGGCCCCTAAGTAATAGGTTTATTCTTGTATGAGGATTTTTGAAATATGATATTTTGGCTTGTGTTGAAACTTGAGATTAGTTACAGAGTTATAATATCTTGAAGGATTTTGGTTTCTTCTAGAGGATTTTTTGAAGATTATATTTTTGCATGATGAAATATTTGAGTTTCCATGATTCTTCTTTTGCCTTAAGATACTTTAAAATGTAAATGGCAAGGTCACAGTGTGACACACCCCTTGTTTGAACTTCGGTCCTTGCTTTTTTCTTCTCTTGTTCACTTGCTGGGTGTTTTTCCTTTATTTATTTATTTATTGGACATGTGTAAATATGTTTATGCTAAAAGAAAAGGGAATGAAGATAATAAAAATATAAGTATTAAAAAACCCTATAGCTGATCCTAGCTATGTAATATAACCGGTGGTTTCAGGGTGAGTATTTGAGAATTAACCCTCATGAATAGCCTCTGGATATTAACCAAAATATAACCAAGTATATGTATAATCAGGGGTATTATTTTGATAGTGAAATTGATAAGCAACATGCTTAAATTCTCAAATTTTTTATATTGATGCCCTGTGTGGTCCAGAAATACAAAATTAAAAAGGTAACTACCTACCTGGCTAGTTATGAAAAAAATGCAATAACCACCTGAACACTGATCAGGATACCTTCTTTGGCAGGTAAGAAGTAAGAACCGGATGAGTATAGGTTGATTATTGCTTTTAAAAATCTTATTAACCATCAAGTAGGTTATTATTATTCTTTTTTTTGGGGACCACACATGTCATCAATATTAATATCAAAAAAGTTTTGGGTGTCAAGTTAGTTATTAAATAACCGGTTGAGAACCACTGGTTAACATGCTGGTTATATACATCAGTTATATAGGGAGGGTTCTTTCAAATTGTAAAATTTTATTTTTATTTTTTTTGTAGTAGCATAACCTACTTAAGATTGATAACCTACTTAGATAATAATCAGGTCAATCCAGGTAGGTTATTATATTTTTGAAAATTCAATACTAGGCAGTTATCAATTTAACCAACTATCAATTTAATCAAGAACTGGTTGGTAATTTTTTAATAACCAACTTGATTGATAACTGGGTCAAAACTCAATAACTGGCCAAAACTAGTAAGAACTATTGGTTCTGGTTCAGGTTTGTAAGAAACAAATTGGAACTGGATCCGAGTTTTGGAACCGAAACAAGAATTGGAATTTTATTTTTATTTTCTTAAAGAACTATATCCAGAGCCAAGTTCTTATTTCTATTTATGTGTGGAACCAGAACTAGAAATAAGAGGTTTGAAAAAGAAAAATCTTAGTTCTAGTTAACCATTGGCTCTGGCCTGGCTTCGTAAGACCTGGACTGGAACTGGGTCTGAGTTTCAGAACTGGAACTGAAACCAAAACCAGAATTCAATTTTTTTGAAAAACTAGACCAACAACTGGATTCCCAGTTCCATTAATGAGAGGAACCAGAACTGAGACCAATATAGTGCTAATTTATGTTTTGGAACCAGAACTGGAGGTACTTCATAAAAATAAACAACCGCCCTAATTTGTAGCCAAATTTGGGCAAATCTTCCTATGGAGTAATTTCCACTTTGGCAATATCGTATAATTGATTTTTTTTTTGGTCACAAGCAACCTTGGAGATGACGACCGCCACCGGGTTGGCAATTCCGATCGGTCTCATCGAACTTTGAATTTCTGTGTCATTCTTCTTTCATGCAGTCGCTCATGTTCGAAGGTTTGCGGTCTCCATTTTGCACTCTCCGTTTTGTTTTTGGCGAAGGATTCTTTGTGTGTTGTGGTTTTCGAGTTTTGTGTGCGATCTCAAAATATTTGCTTTTGTCTCTGGATTTTTCCTGAACCCCGCAGCAGTTAGCCATCGGGGGAACCGAAATCTCCATTTCGCAGCCTTCATTTTGTTTCTTGTGAGGGATTCCTGTTGTCTTGTGATTTTCGAGTTTTGTTTGATATCTCAAATATTTTCTTTCGTTTCTGGATTTTTCCTATACCCTGCCGCGTTTAGCCATCAAGGGAACTGTAGTCTCCATTTTGCAGCCTCCAATTTGTTTTTGGCGACGTTGTATGGTGGTTTTCGAGTTTTGTCTGCAATCTCAGATACTTGTTTTTGTCTCTAGATTTTCCTGAACCTCGCTGCTGTTAGCCATCAGGCTCCCATCCTCTATCTTAGTTGGATTTTTCTGTTAGCAGGATAGCAAAAACATCTAAGGTTCAAACTTCACCAATGTCAAGGACATGGAAGCAACCAGAGGAACCTTTGACCCCCCCTCTTGTTGGGGAGGCTATGGCAAGCGCCTCCAGCTGCCAGGTGCATCCTCAAATCATATCTCCCTGCTCTCCAACCAAGAGGGAGCTCTATGCAATGGTCATGGACCTGAAAGCAGGACTGAAGGAGAACAAATTGGAATTGAAGGAGTTCAAAGAACTTGGTAGAGAGTGGAGCAGGAATGACCTGATTGTCTGTGCGGCAGAAATCTTGAAGTGGAGTGTTAAGCTCAGAGGAGAGAAGGATGGCGATGGCCGCCAATTTTTTCGGGACGATCTATTTCCGCTTGTGGCGGTAAGTATACGCTTTAGTGTTCATGCTAGTGTTTAGTGTTGTTTTATTCAAGTATGAATGTTACTAATTTTGAAAGCTTGTTATGTAGGCGGGCTCCAAGGCCATGGGGATGACGGTATCAGATTATCAACACCTGTCCCGTCGCTGTTTCAATTTGAGAAACTCAACAGTTCATTTTGACACTCTTGAGGTGCTTGAATCTGCTGTGGCTCTTTGTTCAAAAGGTGTCAAGGTCTTTCCTGACCTCCAACTTGATCTAGTAGATCAATGTGCCGTTGTTGAACACTTCAAAGATTTCAAGAGACTTTTACCTCAAAGTTTTAAATAGAAGGTAAATTCTCACATAATTGCCTACCCATTTTTGTAGAGCTGGCCTGATTTGACAAATTTTTAGTTCTTACATTTTTCATTCCCATTCTTGCAGAGCTGGAATCTCAAAACATCAAATTCATGGTGAGCCTTAGCAAAACAAGGCATCACTGAAGCAACTAGTGTGAAAAGGCATCAGACCCTCGGAGAGATCTGCTCATGAACCTCTGAGAGATCTGCTGTGAGAGATGTGCCTTCAAGTGCAGCTACACCAACACATGCAATCAGCATCTTCACAGGTCAGTAGAATCTTCGCTGAATCTTTGAGCAAATGAACTTGACAATCAGATGGAGTTTGGAGAGTAGAAGAAGATTGGTGTGTATTATGTATTACAAGACCAGCCATTTGGTTTGTCTGAAGTTCCTTATCTATTAACTGCATTCCAGTGTCAATACATGAGGACCAGTGTTGTGCAGTTCTTTGATTTCATTAAGAACCTCTGGTTCCAGGCATTTGAAAATTTTCAGAATCACAGAACCTCCATTCCAGGTTTCTGAAGTTTTTTAGAATCATATTGTGCAGTTCTTTGATTTCATTAAGAACCTCTGGTTCCAGGCATTTGAAAAATTTCAGAATCACAGGACCTCCATTCCAGGTTTCTGAAGTTTTTTAGAATCATATTGTGCAGTTCTTTGATTTCATTAAGAACCTCTGGTTCCAGGCATTTGAAAATTTTCAGAATCACAGAACCTCCATTCCAGGTTTCTGAAGTTTTTTAGAATCATATTGCGCAGTTCTTTGATTTCATTAAGAACCTCTGGTTCCAGGCATTTGAATAATTTCAGAATCACAGAACCTCCATTCCAGGTTTCTGAAGTTTTTTAGAATCATAGAACGTCCAGTTCTGGTCTTTTGAACGTTTTCAGAATCAAAAGAAGCTCCAGTTCCAGGTTCTTGAAAAGTTTTAAGAAAATTAGGATTCTCCTGAAAGAACTGATGTTTATGGGTAGGTTCTTTGAGGTTTTAGAACCCCTGGAGTTAAGGGTCAAAACTGGGTATATGGTCAATGGCATACATATACCCTACCCTTACCTCTGGTCACAGATTGCAAAAAGAGGAACTTCCATTGGTACCAAACTTGGTGCAACTAGGGCTACTTGTTGCTCTGCACAACCATTTATGGACATGTTACTGATAGCCAGGGAAGCAGAACCCAATAGAAAATTGTTTCCCAACCATTTAGGAGATTCCATCCTCGATGGTGGTCTGATGGAGGGTGTTTGTTCACACTAGCCCCTTGTTGGGACTTCCATACTTTGGCAAAGGTGAACCAACACCTTCCCGTAACATCTTCAGCTATGCTATGTTAGTTATACACATCCACCATAATATAATGCAAAGTGTTAAATTTGGATTCAAAAGACCCTGATTTAGTCTAGCAATGTGTTCATCGTGCGTTCATAACATTTAGAAGCCACTAAATTCATTTCAGGGCTTTTACTAAATTTTTTATGATGAGTGTATGTGCTGGTTCACCCAAGGCATAGAGAAGGTGCAAGAGCACATTATGCCTCTTAGTGCACACAAACATAAATGGAACCTTCTATTTGGTCTCTAATAACTAGGTTTGTGGCCTCAGGGATCACCTTGGAGCTTCTTCTTGAACATGCAAGGGAGTTAGTAATAGGCTCAGATTGTGCCATAGCCATGGCTGCAGGTGTAACAGTTGCTGAGTGAAACTTGGAGGTGGGTTTGTTTGCTACATGTGTACTTTAGGTTGTAAACAACTTGTGCCTCCTTGAGATCATTTTCTAGCATCTCTTTTTCTGCTGCCATCTGATCAGCACAGACATAAGGGGGAGGTGCTGTCCAACTTGGGTTGGTGTAATATGGCTGCAACTAGCAATAAGATGGGTGTCTTGCAGGTCTTCTCAAAAATCAATTCAAACCACATTTTGGGTACAAGTCCCACCTTTGCAAAAATGTTGTTAAGCTTGTGCAGCAACTGGGTCTGATGTTACATCATTTCCAGCTACAATTTGATGACCAGCATCATCAACTTGAAATAAGTAACAATAGCGAAACCAATATAATTTTTTTTCTTACAAGTCTAGATCTAATCTACTGAACTCTTATTAATCAACAAAAACATCTGTAACTTGCAGCTAGAAAATCTTGTGCTCACATTAATCATGCTTTTCTAAATCACTAAATCAGTGGCCTTGGAAGTTGGAGTTGTTATTGTATCATCATGCAGGTATGAAGATTAGGTGAACTACATAATGATCTAGAACATAAGAAGCTGCTGGTGCTGGTGCTGGTGCATTCAACTTATATGTTACCTGGCAAGAGTACTAGCTTAACATCAATTGACAATGTGCCAGTTCTTCTAACATGTAAGGATTGCAAGAGGACTATTAGCTGATCCGGCAGCTTGTATGAAGGCTCGCTTCAACCTCGCAATTTCAGAAGAACTTTCCAACAAAAATTGGCAATCTGAAGAGGCAAAATAATTCTGGCAAACCCGCAGGAAAAACACACTTGTCCAGGCTAGCTTCCCTACAAATGCATGCTGCACAAGCTGCTGTTTGGTTTTGGTGTTTGATCATGGCCAATCCCACCGTGGAAAAGTTCCTGCATGCTCGACATCAACAGCTTGATTCAAAAAGTAATTACAAGAATCTGAGTCCTGAAAGATGGTAGTTGTTGCAACACCCATGGCCTGAAGCTCGAGTTTGATTAGTGTGCACAGGTAAGCTTGCTTAGATGAGAGAAAGGCCTTTCCTTTTGTATTAAGGCCTTTCCCTTGAAGGTCACTTGTGTGTCAAGGGAAAGGCTGTAATGGGAAAGCTTTGTTTATATTAGTAGATCATGGCACATTCAATGACCAGCTAGCATGTTCGGTGACACCTCCGGGTCTGAAGATCCTCTGAGTAATTTTTTTGGGGTGTCCTTCAGCTAAGCCATTTATGCAATAGTATTGTGTAAATGGAATGAGGTCTTGTGTCTTATTCAACAAGGATGAGCAACTTATGTTGGTAACAGTAAACAGATAGGGTTTGTGGATGCAGATAGGATCTCAAACGTGAGGAACTAACTTGACAAAAGGACAGGGGTGAGCAACTTATGTTGGCAGCAGCAAACGGATACCGTTTGTTGACGCAGATAGGATCTCAAACATGAGGAACCAACTTGTCAAAAAAGCAGGCCAGGGTGCACCAGCACCCAAACTGGTACCTTCACCTTTTTGAGTGCGGCGTCTTATTGACTATATTGAGGCTTTAAAATGTTTAGATTTCAACTCAGAGACCTTGAATTGGTGCAAGCTGGAATACTCCTGAATTTTGAGGTTTTTTACTGTGGTACCACTGTGGGTGCTGGTTCACCCGAAGCCAAAAAGCCAATGTATTTTCTTTCTTATCAAAACCACCCAAAATGGCAGTGAGCACAGATGCCAGAGGTGGGAAATGATATCAAACTCTGTCAAAATCCATGCGGTTTGGATCTGTCAACCTTTTGAGATCATGCTCTCATCATGTTAGACCGCAGAAAGAAAGAAATATCTGTGTCCAAAGGAAATTGTCAATCTGGGTCCATAATGTGTCAGGCTCTGCAACATGACACACAGTTCATTAAATTATTGTGTACAATTAACCTGACCAAAAACTTTTCCACACAAGTACTTACAGAAAAAGTGTAAGTTACTTCACCGTGGCAGTTCTGCCTTTTGTGGATGGAAGGAAAAAGAATGGAAATCACACTCTCCTTATGGTGTTGAAAGTTGCTGAGTAAGAGCACCCCCAGCGTGCTCAGTATGTGAATGTGCAGAAATATTTCTCACATCCAAGTTTAATTATTTACTTTTTTTGCCACCCCACCCATGGGACGAAAGTGGGACTGCAACTAGGTGAGAGATTAATAACAGCAATTTACCTGGACCAATCATAATGATTGACCAATCAAAAACAGGGAGGGGCAGTCAGATCACATTTATTACACTCTTCTCTGGCAGCTGCAGAGCTTTTCTGTCCTTCACCAGCCTTAGCAAACTGTGTAAAAATGCTGGGTCAAAACCATTTTGCAAAGCTAAAATGACTTTTCTTCATCCAATTTTAAATTGGAGGGTCGCATATCACATACTGAGCACCAAATACTTGAGTGTAATTTTGTGGCAAATTTTCAACAATTTGCTTGACTTGGTGTCCAATTTGGGTGCCTTGGGTGTGGCATTGAAACTTCTGTTGACCTAAGAATTTAGCCAAATTTGACAAATTTGCTTAAAACTTGTTGCATTTTGTAAACGATTTTAGGAGGCAATGACATAATCACTAAGTGACAAGAAGTATGGAGTTTTGGTGCATACCCTTTCATTGTTGTGATTTGGGTGTTTCTGTACTCTATCAAGGTTGTAGTTTGACATTCAAAGCTAGTAGAAAATTTGTTGTACTTATTGTTTATGTGTAAGGGGTTGCAATAGCATGTGAGGGTTCATTTTTGGGTAAAACATAATTAGGTGATTCATTTTTTTACATTTTGAAAAGTTCATGTCTTACACTAATTGAAATTCCTTCAATTATGATAATTATTAAACGATAAAGCCCTAACAAAAAAATTAAATTATATATATATTTATAATACAGTTATGTTTATTCTAAAAATCAATTTGTAATTAATATAGGATATACATTACTCTCTAATGTATATATATATATTGTGAATATATATGAAAGATTTTGGGTATTAGTATTTAGTAGGTTTAATTAGTAGGCTAGTAAGTGAACTAATACGAGTAATTTTTTTAAAATATTAGGTTCAATTAAATTAATAGGTTATAAATGAAAAATACAAATAATTATTGATGCAAACACCACAGCTCAAATGATTTACAGATGTCACTAAAGTTCCTTGTTCTATGTCCATCCACAACCCCCCAAAGTGGATGGTACATAACATGCTTCAACTTGCCATTGACCTTGCCATTGAAGGTTTAAATTAAGCAAAAAACTACAATTGTATGCCAAATTTGACTACCATTTATGTTGTGGTATACCATCAAAAAATGATCTCAGATTCTTTAAATATATGGGTTTTAAGAGAGTCAAAACTGTGAGAACTTACAAAATTCAAGTAACTACACAACATTAATGAATACCTTCAATTTAATTTAATTTTTTTATAATATTAAGCTTAAGATTTGTTTTCAATATGCAAAGTTTAGACTTCATAAAACAAATTATGTGTAAGAAAGTTGACATTGTCTTGCTAAAACATTGCATGCGTGGAAATAGGTATGCTGTACCCACCTTCATGGAGGTGTTGGTGTAGGCAAAAATGGGTGAGGAACACAATAAGAAACACATTAAATTCCTAGCAACCAATGAGATTAAACAATATGCAACTAAGGGATTCATTTTTTTTCCTTAGGGGAAGGGTAGGTTTAAGCTCCCAATGTGTTCACGCCATGTTCCCAATAACATCACACTTATCGGAATCCCTAACCAAGTTGCCCAAAGTTGAACTTTGTAAGTTGTAACCTAATATACAAATATCAAATGACAATATCATCTTCAAGAATTGTACATGGAATATGTTGGTGGTAAATTTTATCATTGTTGGCTCTATCCCCAATGAAAGAGAGACATTAAGGGTACCATCAATTGCTAATAGTGGAGAATTTACCATGAATAGATATAGGGGAATGGAGAATCGTGAATGATACTAAATCATCCATGACATGAACAAATGTCTAGATAATGGATGAAAACATTGTTGATGGACGAAAGTTATAAAAATGAGCAAAATCAATAGGGATACATGATCGATCAAAGGTAATACAAAAAATATGACAACCAATGACAAATTCAATTTAAATGCATGATAAACAAAAAAATAAAATGAAAGGTGGATACAAGGTCAAAATATTAGTTAAAAAGGTGTGTGTTATAAAGTAAAAAATAAAAAATAAACATTGTTACAAAAAGTAAAACTAGCAAGTAAGAAACAAATAGATCTGAAATGAGTGATTTTTTATAACTTTATACAAAATAAAAACAAGCCATAACAAAAACAATTGAATGAGAAAATATTTTGACCTTTTTCCAAAATGAACCATTCATAAATTTATTATAAAGTGAAGGTGGTAGGTCATGGATGCCTAAAATATAAGAATATTATATTTCAAACCCAAAACTTTCACTTTACTTCATTAAATTAAGATAAAAAAATCACCAAATTTTCCAAAAACTCAAAAACATGATTCTACATTTTTCAGTAAGGCATATGAAGATTTGTTTTGGAAAATATTTGCACATACAAAAAATGTAGAACATGATTTGATTGAATAACCATCAAAGTTTCTACAAAGTTGTGAATTGAACTAATTTTTGATAAAAACAAAGTTTTTTAAATAAATTATTGAATCCACATACCATTTCCAGAAGGCCAAATGACTATACAAGCAATGTGCATAATGGCATTACTTATCAACTAATGAACATTTGTTACAAAAGAACATCTCCTTCAAACTGGAATATTTCAACACTCCACAACAAATGCAAGATAAGTAATATTCATAGTGTTTTTAAGATTCATCAGCAATCCTATTCATATATATGATACAAAAAGTTTTGAAGTTTCGAACACCCCAAGTTTGGTTATTGATTTATCCATTGTTGACATGTAAAGAGTTCTAAATCAAAAAAAATCTATAAAACATAAACTTTCTTTTATCAATATAGTTCAATGTCTTGTAAAATTAAATGATTTTAGCTTGAAGTTTATGGTCTATGTTGTTTTAAATACTATGTAATCTTTAGGTTCAAATATTTAGATGTAATCAAACTAATAGGAATCACAACAACTGTGACCAAAGCTTGGTTTTTCATCCTTAAGTGTGAAAATTTATATCAATTTTGTAAGTCATTAATGTGTTTGCATAACAAAAATTCTTTTCATTGTATGTAAAATACATAAATTATAAGTTACACAAAATGTGTAATTAAAAAACAAATGCCATGATAAAATAAATTTGATTTTCCTTTTTTTTTTGTATACATTTACATATGATGGAAGATTGTGGGATCCTCTTTTCAAAACAATTCATGCATTGGATGCAAAACCTTTTCATATCCTAAACAATGTATAGGATGTCTAGTTCATTCACATTGCCAATAACATCTAACCTACATTCTTTATTAGAAAACACAAAGAAAAAACATATGTAATTCTTGGAATTAAAAAATCAAGTAATGGTTTTCTTAATGTTCAACATATGCCTACCCAATTAATTCCTTATAATTGTTTTCTCTTTACCCTTCTATCATTTTTTTCAAACTTTTAAATTCATTAATACTTCTCCACTATATGAACATGCATAAACATATTAAAAACCATGTTCTTTCCATTAAATTTTCTCTTGGAGCCAACAAAAATCAATGTGTGGGAAGTAGCGTTCGAAGAACTTCGCAACCTTCGTACGACGTTGGAAAATCGGATTTACAAAAGCGTGGAGGAAATATGCAGCGTCAAGAACGAGATTTATCAAGTGATAGGATTTTTCAACGCGTTTCAAAGCGTGCTTATCACGGCAGCGACGCAATCGAATCTGTTGCAGTGCAATAACGTGGGATTCGTTTTAGCGCTCTCTGCATTCGCCACGGCTTTCGCTGTATTAGGAATTGTGCAAAAGAACACGGTCATCACAGACTTGCGGAGAGGCCCAAGCTCTGACAAACGTGGTATGGAGGTATAAATTGTTTTTTTAAAAATAAAATATGAAAACCAAACCCTTTTGTAAGTTATTTTGTGAAAATCGAATCTGAAAAGTATCAGAAATTTCTAATACCCGTTTTGAACACTGCTTGTAACCTCACATAATACGTCAAGTAAAATACGTTACATACCCCTCTCTAACCCGAGCGTGTTCAAAACATACATAACATGAACCTGCATCTACACTGATACCTTACCTTCACCTTTTTAAGTAAGGCATTAATGAAAACACCAAAAGCTATTTAAACATTACATATTTCCCCTACTAAGACAAAATCAGGGTCTCTGAGTCCAGATCTAACAAGTTTTTGAGCATAATAATATGGTCACTTAGAGTTTCAGGCCTCTTACAGCTAATAGTCTATGCATGAAATGTTAAACTTGGAGCTGAGACCCTGATTTACTTTATGGATGGGAATACCTGTAAGGTTTTTAGAAAATAACACAGAAATGTTTTGGCTTTTTTATTTTTTCCTTTCTACCATTTTACCTGTAGGTTGCTATTTAAACACCCCAAGCACAAGAACTGGGCGGGAGGGGCGGGAAAATATCAACTAGGCCAAAGGAACTGAATGCAGACAATACAAAAATACTGATGCGATTTTTTCCTCCAGTCTGCCCATTTGCCCCATTTATTTTCACCTTGTCATGCCTAGGCATGTTTTGAGTACGTGCTATGCACGTTATGAACAAATTAGGGGTATAAAAGGGGTATGTAACTTATTACTTGGCATCTTATGTGAGGTTACAAGTGCCAAAACATGCCATATTATGTGAAGTTCTGAGTGCAAAACATGCCTGGGTGTCACTTGAGAAAATATGGATGGGGCAAATGGGCAGACTGGAGGAAAAAATAGCAGCACTACTTTTTTACTGACTGCATTCATTTCCTTTGGACTGTTTACTATTTTTCCGGACGGGAGCCAGCCATGTACCCTACCGATTGTTTGCTGCTGGGTTCGTGGTGTAAAACCGGTGTACAGTAGCCTCCCGCCTAAGTACGCACCCGTTTAAGTACGCATCCCGGTAAAGTACGCATTATTTTCTTGAAAAAATAAGGTTCAAATTATGAAATAACTAGTGGGTAACCCGTGACTACGCCACTCCAGCCACCCCCAACGCTTTGTGCTTTCATGTTTGGATTTGTAGCCAGGTTTGGCTAAATCTTTCTT
>Ga0116227_10010856_pt1 | contig 15643 bp, 18 predicted proteins | sample S1TSphgellanicum_FD_89693 | JGI IMG/M metagenome (GOLD analysis project Ga0116227, IMG submission 89693) | Host-associated microbial communities from peat moss isolated from Minnesota, USA - S1T2_Fb - Sphagnum magellanicum MG | ecosystem: Host-associated > Plants > Peat moss > Unclassified... | reverse complement strand
TCCTTTCTTTATCCATAGGTAGAGGGTCTTTGTGGTGATGCCGACCTCATCGGCTATTTCTTTCTGTGACTTGTGGGTGCCGAAGTAGAGGTCTTTGGCTTGTTGGTTTTGGGTGGTTTTCATAGGGGCTCTGTGTTTAGGTTGATGGTCGAAAGTCGAAAGCTGTTTTGGTGGAAGTTTGGTTGTAGGTGCGCACCCTGGCGGTCGCCCGGCTCGTTGTTGGGTTGTTTGTCAGCATCACGGATCAGACGGATGGGACTGATGTCACGGATCTGTTGTTTTGCTGGCTTGGGTTTTTGGTATAAAGTTGGGTGGGATATTTGAAATAATTTTCAGGAAAAAGTATGGTACCGCAGTAATTGCGGTAGCTTACCTAAGATACACAGTGGGATGCTTTTTTGTTTGTAGGCTGGGTAAGGGTTTGAGGGCGTTGGGGGTAAAAATTTGGAGAAGTTGGATTGGGTCTTGGGCAGCGGGGGTGATGAAGCTGAGGAATATATGCTGCCGGATGCAATCCTACTATTTATTGGCTTGATCAAAGTCACCCGACGGCAGACTTCGACCAGTAGGCTCGTGTGCTGGAAGCATAATAGGCCTTAGCGGTAATTTATTTCCGTAGCTTTATGTCCGGAGTTATAACTATTTATATTCACATCACTGTAATTACTATAATTAGGATATGCAACGTTATAATTTGAACTTCAAAAGTAGTTTCCTATTTTTTTGCTTGATCGGTTTTTTTACAGCTCACGGCCAAAGCTGGACAACTGTAGGCAATATTGGGTTCTCGACCGGAGAAGTAAGTTGGACCACTATCGCCATAGACAAAAGCGGAACTCCATACGTGGCGTATGCTGACAACGCTTATAGTAACAAAGCGACGGTAATGAGGTTCGATGGAAATAATTGGGTCAATGTTGGCAGCCCGGGATTTTCAGCAGGAGTTCCATCATTTATAAGTATAGCGTTAGACAGCGCCGGAACACCCTATGTATCATATACAGATGATGCGAATGGCTATAGAGCATCGGTGATGAAGTATGAGGGAGACAATTGGGTACCTGTAGGCGCTTTAGGATTTTCTGCAGGATATGCCGGAAATATCACAATTGCCATATATAAAAACACGCCTTATGTTATCTACCAAGATAGTGTTTATAGTCTTAAAGCCACTGTGATGAAATACGATGGTAGTAATTGGGTAACCGTTGGTACTCCAGGGTTTACTTCAAGAGGCGTTAATGGAACATCCATAGCTTTAGACATTAACGGTACTCCCTACATAGCTTGTAGTAGTGGATACGCTGTCGTTATGAAATTTGACGGCCATAACTGGGTCAATGTCGGAAATGCCAATTTTTCAGCCGGAGGAGTATGGTTCCCTGCAATTGCATTAGATACCGCAGGCCTGCCTTTTATCGGTTATTCGGATATCGCGGACAGCAATAAGGCTACAGTGATGAGATTTGACGGTAGTAATTGGATAACTGTCGGAAATGCAGGGTTTTCGAACGGGTTAACTTATTTTAATGCCATAGCTGTTGACAACCAAGGCATACCATATGTCTCCTATTCAGATCTGAGCGATAGCTCAAAGGCTGAAGTGAAAAAGTTTGATGGCAGCAAGTGGGTAGATGTCGCCTCGAATAAAGCTTCTCAAGGCCAAGCTGGATATACTACAATTGCAGTGGCACCGAGCGGTACACCGTATATAATTTACTCTGATGATAGAAATAATAACTATAGGGCTACAGTCAAAAAGCTATTTAAAAATACGGAAATTGGAAATATCAATAATTCACCTAATTCGTTGACTCTGTTTCCTAACCCTACCCCAGGTGATATAACAATCAGTGGCATTCTACCAAAAGGTGAAAAAGAGGTTTCTATAACGGTAACTGATATTTCAGGGAAAATTATTTTTCAAAAAATGGTCGTGTCATTAAACGGAGTTCTTAGGCAAGAGTTATCATTTGGCAATTTATTGTTAGACGGATCTTACTCAGTTACTGTTCGCTCTAACAAGGAGCAAAAAACAATCCAACTTGTGATCCGAAAGTAATTGGTGATAGTGATGTAAGAAAAAATGCTTTCTATAGGTAACATTACTTGCAAAAGGAAGTCGCCGAAAATCCTCTCTACAGTAGGCGCAAAATTCATTTTCACTGTCGCAAAGACCACCCTTCATAACCCACCCGGCCTCCCATTGAAGAAAGGGAGGTGACATGTTATTAGCGTAGGGGGTAATATATGTTTTGCTGAATAGTGGGACAGGCGTAGAAGAGTGCGACGCAACGATGGTGATAGTAACAGAAAAGCTGGCAGCAAAGAAAAGGTCGCGCTATTGGTCCATTTTAAGGAATAGGAACCACTACCAACCTAACTCTAAATTGTTTTTTCTACTTTTACGCCTCTAAAGAATACACACAATGGCCAACCAATTGCTGAAAGGAAAGAAAGGGATCATATTTGGCGCACTTGATGAGCGCAGTATAGCATGGAAAGCTGCCGAAATAGCTGTAGCTGAGGGCGCGCAAATAGTGCTTACCAATGCCCCCATAGCCCTGCGCATGGGCAAGATAGCCGAACTGGCCAAGCAATGCAACGCTGAAGTGATAGCTGCAGATGCTACCAGTATGCCAGACCTGGAGCACCTGATGACCAAAAGCATGGAAGTGCTGGGTGGCAAAATGGACTTTATGCTGCACAGTATAGGCATGTCGCCCAACGTGCGCAAGAACATACCGTATACAGATACTAACTACGAGAATTTTCATAAAACGCTGGATATATCGGCTATGTCGCTGCACCGTGTGCTGCAAACAGCTATGAAGACCGACGCGCTGAACGAATGGGCATCGGTAGTGGCGCTGAGCTACATAGCTGCACAGCGTACCTTCCCCGGCTATAATGATATGGCCGACGCGAAGGCGCTGATGGAAAGCATAGCCCGCAGCTTTGGCTACCAGTACGGTTTTGCCAAGAAAGTACGTGTGAATACCGTGAGCCAGAGCCCTACAGTAACCACTGCAGGGTCAGGTGTAGCAGGGTTTGATGTGTTCCTGGACTATGCTGAGAAAATGAGTCCGCTGGGTAACGCAAGCGCAGAGGATTGCGCTAAGTTCTGTGCCATGCTGTTCAGCGACTATACCCGTATGGTCACTATGCAGAACCTGTTTCACGATGGTGGTTTCAGTAATACCGGTGTAAGCCATCTGATAGTGGACGAGATACTGAAAACGCGCACTACCGAAGCTGCACAATAAGAAGTAACCTGACAATTAAAGCAATAATACGCGGCGCGACACGTTCTAAGCCTATGCAGTGTACCAGATGGATCGGCGTTTTGCTGTTCACCTTACTATTTTACAGAACTGATGCCCAGGTGGTGGGTGGAGAGTATGCCTTTGCCTTTTTGCGACTGAGCAATTCCCCGCATATATCGGCGTTGGGTGGTATGAATGTGGCCAACAATGATAATGACATAGCGTTCGCATTGCAGAACCCGTCGCTGATGCGGCCTTCGCTGCACAACGAGCTGGAGCTTACTTACAACAGCTACTATGCAGGCATTAGTGTGGCCAACTTGCAATATGGCTACTACGATAAAAAGATAGCCACTTCTTTTGCGCTGGGGGTGCAGTACCTCAACTACGGCTCCTTTACCCAGACCGATAACCTGGGTAACCAGCTGGGTACTTTTAGCGCCAATGACTATGCGTTCACCCTGGCTGCATCGCGCAGCTATGGCGAGCACTGGCGCTATGGTGCTGATCTGAAACTGGCACACTCAGACCTGTTTGCAGGTAGTGCCGGTGCACTGCTTACCGATGTGGGTATCAGCTACTTTGATACTGCTTCGCTGATATGTGTGGGCGCTACAGCAAAGAATATGGGGTTCATGACCAAGAAATACAATCCCAACCTGCCAGCAGAACCACTGCCTTTCGATCTGCAAATGGGAATATCCAAGCAGTTGAAGCACGTGCCTTTAAAGCTGTTGATGACCGTGCACCACTTGTATGAATGGAACATACGCTACGACAATCCTGCTGACGTGACCACTAGTAGCATACTGGGCAATGATACCGTGTCCAGCAAGTCGGGTAGTCACTTTGGTGATATACTGGCCCGCCACCTGATATTTGGTGCAGAGCTGACACTGGCCAAGCGCCTTACGCTCACAGTATCGTACAACGACCTGATGCGCAGCGAGCTTGCCTTGCAAAGCAGGACCGGTGTTACCGGCTTTTCATTTGGTGCGGCTTTGTACCTCGATAAGTTCCAGGTGCACTATGGCCGCTCTTACTACCACCTTGCAGGCGCATATAATGAGATAGGTATCACCATGGCGCTCAACAAACTGTTCGGCCTGGGTAAGACCGGTGAAAAGATACACTGGAACGATACCTACACTGATGAGTGGACGGTGGAGTAATTTTCTGAATCACGGATTTAGAGGATTCAAGGATCTCACGGATTTGCGACTGCTATGAAAAAAATAGAGGAGATCCGCAGAATTTATGCCGTCCGTCTGTTGCTTGATGCGGAAATTACAAGACAATTCGGTTGAAAGTCAAGCTTTTACCTCCGAAATTTATTAATAGACCGACTTCAATTCTATATGCTCTTAAGTAGTTAAGTACTTGCGCAAGATGTACGGCTTCTAATTGGACCACAGCCTTTAGTTCCACCAATACTTTACCCTCAACTACAAAATCTGCTCTCCTTGTTCCTATTGGTTCTATTAGGTCTTTATAGAAAATTTGTTGCTCTATTTCCCTTGCATATGCTAATCCCGCTTGAGATAATTCATATGCCAACGCTCGCTGATAGATCACCTCCTGAAAGCCATTGCCAAAGAATTTATGCACTTCATAGGAAGCACCAATTATCTTCTCAGTGATATCTTTATATTTTAATTCAACGTTCATTGATCAGGATGCGTGAGTTTTTAGGCATGGTACTTATGCAAATTGCATAATACGATCCGTGGAATCTTTTGATCCGACTAATCCGTGATTCTCCTTTTGGGTATATTGAACAACGCAGAAGTGGTCAGCGGTAATACAAACACCAATATGGTCAGCAAACTGGTTATCCAATCGGCTTTTTCGTCAGTGAGGCATTTAGTAACAAACGTGTCGGGGTAAAAATGCTCGTAGAGGGACATAGATAGTTTGAACCCAAGTATGCCCAATACAATAAAGGCAGCCACCTCCAGGAACGGGTATCGATCCATAAGTACCACAAAGCCACGCGCTACCACGCGCATAGCCAGTATACCTATAAAGACTCCCACCCACACAAGTATAATGTTGTTAGTGAATGCCACAGCTGCAAATACATTATCTATAGAAAAGGCAAGGTCCATTACCTCTACCAGTATCACAGTAGCCCAGAAAGGCCCAACAACGCTTATTATTTTGCGGTAAAAAGCACTCTTCTGCTTATCTACAGGTCCATCTTTTTTAGGTTTGCTACGTTTAGCAAAGTAGTTGATGAACAGGTACAGCAGGTAGAACCCGCCCAATGGTTTCAGCCACCAGATCTGTATCATATACTCTGCAAAGAACAGGCATATGCCACGGAAGATGTAAGCGCCTATTATGCCGTAACTGAGTGCTTTTTTGCGCTCGTTCTTATTCAGGTCAAGCACCATGGTAGCCACCACGGCAGCATTGTCTACAGACAGCAGGCTTTCAATAAGTATCAGGTTGCATATAATGGCCAGGGAATTTAGTGGCTTATCTATTATCTGCTGGGCCAGGGTGGTGATGTCCATTTGCTATACTGCTAAACTTTCAAAATACATTACCATGCATTCTTTCAGCATTTGTTCCTGTTCATTTATACCCGGCGTGGTCACTTTTTTTAGTTCCTGGTAGTGGGGCCAGCCCTCTTCGTCGCGCAGCACAAACTCGTAGTAGCCCAGTTGGCTCAGCAGTTTGCACACGGCTATGTGCATCAGGTCTTGTTTTTGCTCTTTGGTAAATTTCTTTCTTTCGGGTATTGCGCCCAACTCATTGATGCCAATTAAAAAAAGTACTCCTTCCATATCAGGCACTTTGCCAAAACGCTCTACCAGCATTTGCTGCATACCTATCCACCGTTCCTGAAAATTTTCCATATGAATATCCTGTAGTTATTATGTTATCCTGCGAAGTTAGCTAACCTATTCTTATTGCTGCAACCGATATGTTATATAATATGTAATTGATGAAGTTTTTAAAAAAAGTTAAACTATAAACATTGTTTCTTCTTTTTAGCCTTGAATTTCTATTTTTGGGAACATATTATTTTGTACCTATGGAAATGTCCTCATCGGCTGAGATCCGCGAACTTAATGAACGAATTCACCAGCAAAGCGCTTTTATAGATCTGCTCAAAATGGAGCTGAACAAAGTGGTAGTTGGTCAGCAACACATGGTAGAGCGCCTGCTTATAGGCTTACTGGCCAATGGCCATGTACTGCTTGAAGGTGTGCCCGGCCTTGCAAAAACATTGGCCATCAAATCGCTGGCAAGTGCCATACATGGCAAGTTTGCCCGTATACAGTTCACCCCCGACCTGCTACCTGCCGACGTGCTGGGTACTATGGTCTACAACCCGCAGGCACACGAGTTCAACGTGCGTAAGGGCCCCATATTTGCCAACTTTATCTTGGCAGATGAGATAAACCGTGCCCCCGCAAAGGTGCAAAGTGCCCTGCTGGAGGCTATGCAGGAGCGCCAGGTAACCATTGGGGATACTACTTACAAACTGGAAGAACCCTTCCTGGTACTGGCTACGCAGAACCCCATAGAGCAGGAAGGTACTTACGAACTGCCTGAAGCGCAGGTAGACCGTTTCATGCTGAAGATCATTATTACTTACCCTAAGAAGGAGGAAGAGCGCAACATTATCCGCTTTAACCTGAACCCGCAGGGAGCTGCAAAAATAAACCAGGTAGTAAGCCCGCAGGATATACTAAAGGCTCGCGAACTGGTACGGGAAGTATACATGGACGAAAAGATAGAACAATACATACTGGATATTGTTTTCGCAACCCGCTTCCCTAACGATTACAAACTACAAAAGCTGAAACCATTGATCAGCTATGGAGCATCGCCACGTGCCAGCATAAGCCTGGCGCTGGCAGCGAAAGCTTATGCATTCATCAAGCGCCGTGGCTATGTGATACCTGAGGATGTGCGCGCCATATGTCACGACGTAATGCGCCACCGTATAGGCCTTACCTACGAGGCTGAGGCAGAGAATGTGACCAGTGAGACCATACTGAACGAAATACTGAACGTGGTAGAAGTGCCATGATCAATATCATACTAAATACATAGCCCGGGCTGCTTGCCCGGGTTTTTTTTGTCTATATTTGCCATCCAATTTATACATATGTTGCCAATACAATTATTCAGGCAGAATAAGGAACTGATACTGGAAGGACTGAAGAAGAAGAATTTTAAAGAACCAGAACTGGTTGATAAAATAATAGACATAGATGAACGCCGCAGAAGCCTGCAGGTGGAGAATGATACTATTTCGGCTTTTATCAATGCTGCATCTAAGAACATTGGGCAGCTGATGGCAAAGGGTAACAAGGATGAAGCCGAAGCTATAAAAGCCGAAGTAGCAGCAAAGAAGGATGCGGCGAAAGAAATAGCCCAGCGACTTGCCGACCTGGAAACCGAACAGCATGACGCCCTGATAAAACTGCCTAACCTGCCGCATAGCAGTGTGCCTGCAGGCAAGACCCCCGAAGAGAATGAAGTAGTGCGCACCGGCGGTACAACCCCCGACCTGAGTGCACAAAAACTGCCACACTGGGAGCTTGCTGCAAAGTATGGCCTTATAGATTTTGAGCTGGGTAATAAGCTTACCGGTAGTGGTTTCCCTGTGTACATGGGGCAGGGTGCAAAGCTGCAACGTGCGTTGATCAGCTACTTTCTGAGCTATAATATTGATGCCGGGTATAAAGAATACTACCCGCCTTATATGGTGAACGAGGCCAGTGCCTATGGTACCGGCCAGTTGCCCGACAAGGAGGGCCAGATGTATCATGCTACCGAGGATAATTACTACCTGATACCTACAGCCGAAGTGCCGGTGACCAATATATATCGCGATACCATTATTGCCGAGCAGGAACTGCCGGTGAAGATGACCGCATACACACCGTGCTTCCGCAGGGAGGCTGGTAGCTATGGTAAGGATGTGCGCGGGCTGAACCGCCTGCACCAGTTCGACAAAGTAGAGATAGTGCAGATAACCCAACCCGACAATAGCTACGATGCACTAGAGGGTATGGTGAACCATGTAGAGCAGTTGTTGATAGAGCTGGGATTAGAATACCGTATACTGAGGCTGTGCGGAGGTGATATGAGCTTCACCAGCGCCCTAACCTACGATTTTGAAGTATATAGTGCTGCGCAGGAACGCTGGCTGGAAGTAAGCTCAGTGTCTAACTTTGAGAATTTCCAAGCCAATCGCATGAAGATACGCTACAAGGATGTTGGCGGTAAAGCGCAACTGGTACACTCATTGAATGGCAGCTCTCTTGCGCTGCCCCGCATAGTGGCATGCCTGCTGGAGAACCACCAGACACCAGACGGTATAAAGATACCTGCAGCACTGCAACCGTTCTTTGGGAAGGAAATGATAAACTAACCGGGAAGCCAGTTTAAAGATAGTAGTAGGTTATAATAGGAGAAATTGTAAATTGTAAGACCAAAGGATATTTTATGATACAGCGCATTCAATCGGTTTGGTTGCTAATAGCAGCATTGCTGGCAGCGGGATTATTTTGTTTTGATACTTATCACGCCCACCAATTGGTGAATGGCGCTGATACGGTTGTGCGGGTATGGGCCCGTGAGGACTATCTTATGTTGCTCCTTGCTTTATTTATGACATTGCTTCCTCTTGCAGCTATATTCTTTTTTAAAAACCGCAAACGCCAGCAAAGCCTTATAGTACTTACTATAGTTATTTCATTAGGATTCCTGGCTTATATGGTGACGCGGGTAGGTAATCTTAACAACAGCATCCCGCAACCCACACAAGGTTCTTACTGGTTGGGAGCTGTGTTGCCGGTAATATCGATGGTATTTCTCATTATGGCCAATAGCGCTATAAAGAAGGATGAAAAATTGGTGAAGTCGACAGACCGGTTACGATAATTCGGCGGCCTACTTTTTCTTTTTGGGAGCTGCTTTCGCCACTTTATTGAACGCCAGCGCAATGGTCACCCAGTGCATTAATTTACTTTGAGTACTCAGTACATCTTCACTTATAAACACGAAACCTTTCATCACTTTGCCGCCATGCACCATAGGTTCGGCGCCGGGCTGCTCTATAGCTACTTCATAGTCGGCTGGTGATAGACGCAGCATTATTCTATCCTTGCCAATACTCACGCACATCTTATCATTCACCATAAAGGTGACACCACTGAACATTACTTTTTCGTCCACCTTATTGTCTGTGTCTGCAAGTAGTTCCCTTACCCTTGCTGCCAGTGTTTCGTTATACATACATGGCTTGGTTAGCTGTTATTCATAGCGGCTGTCGTGCTTATGCCAGAAGATGATCTCCTTGCCCAGCAGGTAGTGCAGCGTGATATAGAACGTAGGCACTATAGCATGGCCGGTTAGACTCGGGTCGACGTGGAGGGTGGCTTGTTTGTTATAATCCTCTACTGTCAAATGGTAGGTGTTATCGCCATTTAAGAATATTACGTACTTGAAATTGAGGCCTACGCTCATATATATTTTCTGGTTCACGGCATCGCCATATACATACTCCACACCCAGGTCTATAGCCGGCATGTACTTCACCTGGTTGCTAACGGAATCTATGGTCACATAGCTGGCGTCGCCGTTCTTTCCCGATAATTTGGAGCCTGCACCGCCGAGATACGTGAAACCAATACCCCCTATAATGTACAGTGAATTATTGTTGTTGACCGTGAGCACATAGTTGCCATTGAGCACGAGATCTTTATAGTTGAAATTCTCATAAGCCACATTCTCATCTATTTGCTGTAAAGGCAACCTTGTACGGCCAAACATGAAATTAAGCGTAGGGAAGAACTGTGTGCCTGCAGGTTTGTAACTCACCCCGAAGCGCAGGCCAAAGCTTACCTGCCCATAATTGAGCCGCTGGTTGTACTTGTTGAACATGAGGGGGTAACTGAGGTCGATACCAGGTGCTATCTCGACCTGCGCACGGCCTGGCAATGCTACTACAAACAGTAACAAAGTAAGTATGAACAGCCTAGAGAAGGTACATTTTAACGTCATTATCATCAGTTTGCTAAAAACAATGGCAAACTAAGTATTATTAACTGATCTTGGAGCAGTAAAGTATGTGAATACTGAAAAAAGCAGGCTATATGGCGTAGGTATGCATGTAGTAGGTGATGACGCTGTTGATGTAGACCTCTACTTTCTCTACAGAGTCGCCTACAGCGTCTACAGCATCTTGTAATAATTTTTCGGTGACACCAAAATGCTCTGTCCAATAAGCAATTTGGTAAGGTTGAGACAGGTTGATAACTCCCACCCTTTCTACGTAGTTTTCACTTAATTTGTTCATTTTCAAGGTATTAGAGCAAATCTTATTAAAATACGAGAGAGCTATCTTCAATGAAATTAAGGTAATTGATCCAATATTGATCAGAAAATAGCGAGTATTTAGCCACATATTATCCACGTTGTGCAAACGATTGCGTGGCCTGAAATTATACATCCAGACAACTATCTTATGATGTATGTACATTGGTTTGCAAGGAGATATAGTCAGATTTTTATATGCTTTGTAGTATCTTTATGTGTTACGGGCACCCATATTTCTTCTTCAGAAGCAGGGTCATTATTTATGTACTTGTCGCCCAACAATTCAAAATGTGGTCTGTGATCTAATTCATACCCGGAAGTGGGTAGCCACGATCCAAAGATATACTGAAACGTAGCCTGGAAAGCACTTGGCAGACCCTTGTGGAGAAATATGGCATACAACCCACCTGCCAAAGTAAATGCTACAAAACCGACAGGGATATTATGCTGATCTGCAACCTCAATTGCCGCCCATTTTTCAAATTGAGTATTGATATCGAGGTCCCGGAAATAATGAGCATTATCGTATACCTGTATACTGTATAAGTCTATACCTATACTATTCGTTATTGACCTTCTGCTAACCATAAAACTACGCCACAATTGAGGAGTGTAGTTGTCCGTTAAAGACATCCGGAGATGTTTGCCTATCAGTTTCTTTTCCGGTAATGTTTCTATTCTTAAAAACATATCAATCGAGACTTATTTCAATATCATACTTATCCAACAGTCCCCTGATGCCGGAGTAAGAGAACTTTGCTTTTTTGATCTTATTTATTTCCGGATCAATAGAATAATTGAAGGAAGTACGGAAGTCGGTTTTCTCCAATATGGTGCTTGCAAAGGTGGCGTTCACCAGGTCGCAATTATCGAATAGGGAACCGGTGAGGTCGCTTTCGGTAAAGTCTGCGTCCTGGATCTTTGAGTTCTTGAAAATGGTATTCTTTAGCTTTACCTTGTAGAAAGAAGAATGGTCGAGTATGCAGTTATCGAACGATACGCCGAAACCAAATTCGTTGCAGTGCTCAAAGTGCACTCCCATTATTTTACAGTCTTTGAATTTGATATCTCTCAGGGTGGCCTTGTTGAGTTTTACCATTGTAAGATCACATCCCTGAAATGTACATTCACCAAACCGTACATCGGACAAGTTGGAGTTAGAGAAATTGCAATTGATAAAATCGCACTCTTCATACTCTCCTTTTGGGAGCGACGTTTGCGTATAGTCGCACTTATCAAAGACCTTGTCCTGTATGTAGTCCAGTTCCATCTCGTAGTTTATTAAAAGTCCTGGTATGATGTGAACAGTTCTGGGTCTTTTATTTGCTTCATGAAGTAATCTTTGGCTTTATCACGACTTACGTTCAACTCTTTGAATACAGCTATGTAAAAGTCGGTTTCTTTAGTGCCATAAGAAAGCAGGGTCTTGATCTTGGCTGCTCCATTTTTTTCTTTGAGCACGGCGGCACAAAAAACAGCACCTACCAGGTATTGTGGGTCTATCCCTATCTCCGGTCCGCGAAACGATGGCAGGTCAGCGATCTGGAAATCAGGATGTGCGCTCATGTATTCTAAGAACTGTTTTTGATAGTAGGTCATTGGTCTGCCGTCATGACCGCCCAACAGGCCAGTAAGCCCGGTCATAAATATGGGATGTGCTTTTGGGAAGTATCCCCATATGACATGTGCCAGGTCTTGAGGGTCGTAAAAACCTTTGCCACCTGAAAAAATAATGTTGTTCGCAGTATCCATGCAACTGCAGGTGTTAGCTTCGGTATTACCTACAAAAGATTCGAGCCCAATGGCCTGCTGAATTTGCTCGCAAGTGGGTGCAGCATAGAAGTTGACTGTGCGGGGCGACAGGTCGAGTGTAGTAAATATTTTGCCGAGGAAACGCTCGCTTTTTTGCGCTTCAGCACTGTTTATGCTATAGTCGGGTGGGCTGTAAAAAGTAATGGATTTGGTAAAGAATTTCTTCCAGTTGCGGGTACTGTAATACAGGTAGTTGGCTAACCTTAATCCTGATCTTTCTTTTTTTATGAGGTAGGTAACGTTGCTTACTATGCCAACGTCGGTGGTATCGTTGGGGAATACCATAGCCATCTTCAATGCATATAGACCGCTGTCTATCTTAGATATTTTAAGTACGTAGCAGCGGTCTGCGTATGTGCCGCCACAATCCCAGTTCCTTAAAATGTCGTAAGCGCGATTTTTCTTTACTTCTTCAATGTCCCAAAGGCGTGCAGTACTTTTTGTGCCCGGTTTGTTGGTATAGTAGTATTGCCATAGCTCGTACATCTCCTTGCCCGGACTGTTGTTGATATCTGCATAATTGCTGGAAAGCATTTGTGCACCACAAGTAGCAGGTAGTTGGCAAACGAATACAAGCAATAAAAGCCTAAAAATAATTTTCATAACAAACCAGAACAAGGGTAATTAAGAAGATGGATATTCTTTCTGGCGATAAATATAAATGGTATGGGCGAGATAGCTGCAATAAATGTGAACAAGATGAAGCAGGCGGGGTAGGACAATAATTAGGTATGTTTGACAGAGTGATCAGGGAGCCGTTTCTTATTAGGATAAAAATACCGCTGCACACCCAGTGTGTATACCGGGCTATAATGAACGTAGGACCTGTTGATGAACGGAAACCCCACCGACATATCGATCCGGAGGTTGGACCTTATGATGCCTTGTACACCGGGGTGTACCTCCACATAGTTGCCCGCCTGTAGCACAGGCACAGCACTTGTCGATTCTACATAGTATTGGTTGGGGTTCAATATGTTGCTCACCTGCACTTGCGTGGCGCCATAGGTCTTGCCCAGGAACTCAAGGTACAGGTTGATGTTGGTTTGGTCGTAGTTCTTATATACCCTGGGAAAAAGCAGGTACCCGAACGATAAGTTGTACGTGACCGCATTACCATAAGTGACTATAGTAGGTACAGGTGGCAGGCCTGAAGCAAAATCAGGGATGGAACCTTTGTATTGAAAAGGATAAATAAAGCCACCATTGAATGAAGCTGCAAAGTGCCCTTTCAGGTAGGTGCTGATGAAACCAGCGCCGGCGCCCTTGGTGTCATCAAGCAAGGTAGGCTCCCCTTCATCATGCGCTACATTGAGGTACGAATACTCACCATAGAGCGCCATTCGGTAATGGCTATGCTCGCCATCGATGGTAAGGAAGCGATACTTTGCGTAGGCATCTACCCCGTTGAACAGGAAGGGATGATAAACGCCTACATTTGGTGTATTATGACTAGGGTACGATGGTGGCAATAATTCGTTGTGATGGTTAGATGCGTCAGCGGTGAGCATGACCGTAAGCTTAGGTGTAAGGCCATACATAAGGCGCAATGCACTCATATTCCTAAATTGGCTGAACTCTTTGTACGATTCTGTAAATGCCCGAACGCCCAGCACACCCCTGGGTATATTGCTCGCCGGTTCATTGAGCGGGAATAGTTCCTGGGCATATTGGTTCGTGGCCACAAGTACACCCAGGATCGTAAGGAAGAGGTAGCGCATCTAAAGAGTGATATAGTAGAGGTTACCTTTTGTACCACAGCCATTAGTAAGCTGGGATCCCCATTTTTTAAGATCTTTTTTAGCCTGGTATGCGGGCCCTAAGAAGGTGACAACCGTAGTGCCGGAGTGTGGTCCAGCTGTTGGGTGTACTACACTGTATGTATCGCCTTTGTAATTAATGCAAGTGCCGGCCGTATTATCCAATACAAAACCGGCTTTCAGATACCGTACAGAGAAGCCGGCATTCTTAACCGCTTGCGCAATACCAGATATGTCTACTTTGCCGTTGGGGGTGAAGGTTATTTTGCCTTCTGTATGCTCCAGGTTCATCTCTACGTCTTTTACAAATGGTAGTTTGCGTATACTCAGCTCTACGCTTCTGCTGCATTGCGAACAGGTAAGGCCATTGACACCTACCTCAGCATAGGTGAACTGAGCCTGTGCCGGTATATAGACACCACATAAGATCAGTAAGAAGCAGATATTAATATAGATAGTTCTCACACAATAAATTTACGAAAATATTGGTGCTTAGTGTATGACGTTGGTTACTTTGAGCAGGCGCTGGATGAATTTAACACATTGATCAGAGATACATGTCAGCCCAGTTTTGTAGCAATTGCAAGCCATGCTCTGTGCCTACCGACTCGGGGTGGAACTGTACGCCTATGCAGGGATATGCTTCGTGCGCTACAGCCATAACAACACCATCATCTGTATGGGCTATGGCTTGCAGCCCGGTATTCTCAAAGGCGGTTATGGCTAATGAGTGGTAACGCATCACATCGAAAGCGCCAGGCAGCCCTGCGAACAATGGATGCGGTGTATGATGTAACAGGCTTGTTTTGCCATGCATAGGAGCGGGTGCTTTTACCAGATGTGCGCCAAAGTGCATACCTATACCCTGGTGCCCCAGGCATACCCCTAGTATGGGAATTTTATCGTAGAAGTGGGCTATGGCTGCCATGCTGATGCCCGCCTGTAGTGGTGTTTCCGGGCCGGGAGATATGATGAGCCTACTGGGTTGCAGCGCTATAAGTTGCGCTAGCGTTATTTCATCATTATGATATACGGTGCAGGCGTTCCCCGTCTGCAGCAGATAGTGGTGCAGTATGTAGGTGAATGAATCGTAGTTATCAATGAGTACCCACATGCTGCGGCAATTTTTTATTTACCTCTTCAAAAAAGTGTTGCAGGTCGGTAAAGATGTTCTTAGCAAATGGCCATAGCTGTGCGATATGGTTGACCACCCAAGGCGCTAACTGCGACAGGTATGGATAGGTCTTAGACTCTGATATATTTTCTGGTGTAAGCAGGTGCATCTGGTTGCTGATCCACAATACAGAGCTATAGGTTACAGCAGCCAGGAGTGCATAAATAATACCGCCCAGCAATTTGTTGATCATACCCAGCATAACTGCTTTCATAAGGGTATCTATGGCACGGGCTATCATGCGTACCAGCAGTACTACGCCCAAGAAGAGGATAAGGTAACTT
>Ga0116227_10010855_pt1 | contig 15644 bp, 8 predicted proteins | sample S1TSphgellanicum_FD_89693 | JGI IMG/M metagenome (GOLD analysis project Ga0116227, IMG submission 89693) | Host-associated microbial communities from peat moss isolated from Minnesota, USA - S1T2_Fb - Sphagnum magellanicum MG | ecosystem: Host-associated > Plants > Peat moss > Unclassified... | reverse complement strand
TGAGTATTTATTCTGTTACAATTTAGACTTGTTGACAAAAATTCTGTGAGTACCTATTTTGTTACAATTCAAATTTGAAGTTACAAAACTCTTGTAATTTGAACGACCCATGAATTGCAATGGTGGCAAAAATTTTATGAATACCTATTTGTTACAATTTAGATTTGAAGTTACATGAACTCCTATAGTTTGAATGATCCATGAGTTGCAATGGTGGCAAAAACTTTGTGAACTCATAATTGTTTGTTACAATTTAGATCTAAAGTTATTCCATGAGTTTCAATGCCTACTTTAATATTGAAACTCCATGAGAATTCTAGAAAACTATCATGGAGTTTTCTACTTTAAAATAGACATTGAACTACCATATGGTGGAAATTGTGAACTTGCTAGAGTTTATTAGTGGTCTTGAAATTTTGTTTGGATTTCTAATGGTCAATCTATGTACCTTACGGATTTTTGTGGGCCTTGTAATACTTTGTAACATGATGTTTGACATGCCCCCAAGTTCCTTGATAAACTCAAAGGTGAGTGTGAAATGAAAACAACGAAAGAGCAAGGAGTTGGGGCACGTTCCTTGGCTCGCAGCACTTTGGGGGTAAAGGGCGTGCTAGAGCTCCAGGATGGGACTAGGAAGAATGACAAGTAACTAATCACTCACACAGACCTACACAAAACTAAACAACAAGTTGGTTAGTGCATAGTTGAAGCACTTTTAGTGCTAGGACTCACCACGAGCAAACTCGAACTCACAGGACTCACCACGGCCCGAATTTGGGGGAAGCCACCACCTTCCCCCTTATAGTATACTCTATGCCTATCCATGAGGCCCACATCCAAATGGCATTTTGTCCCAAGACTCCCAAATGGAAGTCCCGAAATTCCCAAAGTTGGGACTCTCGTAATTTTGGAGCCCCACAACTTTGTGTGCAGACCTCTGATTGAAATGAAGTTTAAAGAAAAGTTGTAGCCCTCGTTGAGAGCTTTTCAATGGTAGGTCGCACGCCACTTGCAAGCAAGGAAATTGGGTCGATTCCTGATTTTAGTGGTCGATTCCCAGCCTTTCTTTTGGCCATAACTTGTGTTTCAAATGTCCAAATGGGTCATGCGAGACCATTTTAGACATCTACGTTTCAATAGCTTTCCAATTATATAAAGAACTATTCAATCCAATGGGTTTTGATCCTTACAATTGCTCCTTGAAGATTTGGGAGTCCATCGGAACTCCAACTCCTCAAGTGGGAGTTCATTTGGGAGTGTGAGGGCTCATTCTCTCACACTCTCCTGCACTCCCGGAAGTATAAGATGTGCCTCCCGGGCCTCCCTCTTGTCTTGCACTCTTGCAAGTCCTTGCTTTGGTCGCGAGCCCAAGGCTAGGGTTGTGACACTATTAAACTCATATGTGTGCTATTAAAATACCTTGTGGACTTATGTGTGCTTTGAGGATGCCTCATGGACTCTATGTTGGACTAATGTGTGGTTTGAGGGGGCTTTGTAAGGAGTTATGTGTGTTTTATGGATGTCCTTATAAGGACTATTTGTTAAATTGCAATGTGTTATAATGTACATATATACACTTAATTTTGAACTTTTGTGTTCTTTGAAGAAGTTTTACGAATTAAAAACTTGGACTAATGTTTGTTTTCAAGTTAAATTTGTGTGTTTCAAGGTGGTATTCATGTGTGCTCTAAGCTAGATGCCTTGTGGACATCAAACACACTGGTGTGTATTTATATGACCAAACAACACTCAAATTATTTTTGTTGATGTTCAAAATGGGAATATCAACATCGTGCATGAATTTGGAACTTAGATGACTAATTAATTTTTGGTTTAAAGGTGCCTTATAGTAAGGTCAACTTATGGACTACTTGCTAGACTATTATTTACTGTAATGTACGTACATCTATGGATTTAATTTTGGATTTGTGTTTTTTAAGGATGTTTTATGAACTATAGAATTGAATTCATGTTTATTTTCAGTTGAATTTGTGAATTTCAAAATGGTATTCCTTTGTGCTCTAAGTTGGATGCCTTATGGACATTAAAACACATTCTTGTACAAATTGCTAAAACGTACAAGTCACATGTGTTGTGTATTTATAAAAAAATAACACTCAAATTCTTTTTGTTGATATGTTCAAGATGGGAATATTAATGTCGTTCATGAATTTGGAACTTTGTTAGACTTCTATTTATTTGACTAATTAGTTTATTGTTTAAAGGTTATTTATAGGTGGGATTTATGGACTGCATGTTAAACATGTTTATTATGATGTACATCTATGTACTTAATTTGGACTTCTATGTTCTTTGAAGATGTTTCATGAACTATAGACTTAGATTCATGTTTTTTTTATTTGAATTTGTGAATTTTTAAATGGTATACATTATATTCATTTGTGTTCTAAGTTGGATGCCTTGGGACATCAAGGCATGTTTTTGTGTTATGTTAGGTTAGACTGTACAGATCACATGTATGGTGTGTGTTTACCTAAATAAACAACGTTCAAATTCTTCATCCTAATGTTCAAGATGGGAATAACAATGTCATTAATGAATTTGGAGCTTAGTTAGACTTATGTTTATTTGACCAATTAATCTATGGTCTAAAGGTGCCCTGTAGGGATGTATGGATTGCATGTTGGACTATTGTTTGCTAGAATGTACATCTATGGACTTAATTTTGGACTTATGTGTTCTTTGAGGACTTTTATGAATTATAGACTAAAATCTTTCAATTTTCATGTATAAACTAGATTCTTTTTAAGATTTCATGTTGTGCACCCTACTATTATAATTAGACAGTGTATGTTTGAAAGAGTTAGGCCATTTTTTGTGCGAAAAATGAAAGATTGAAACACATGTTGCATTTATCATGTTGAAATTGATGAACTTTCAACAACTTTCAACAACATGCAAAAGGTTATTGATGGCTTTGATTGTACCTACAATTTCCATATCTATGGTTTTATTATTACAAATTTTACTACTACAAATCCTACTAGTACAAATCCCACTCCTTTTTGGATTAATAGTTTAGGGTATAATAATTTATAATAACCTATAATAACTTAGGGTATAAATTAAAATAACTAAGGTAGCCTAAATTAATATAGGGTATATCATAAAATAGCACAAGTATTTAAAACAACAACATAAAAATCATATTTACCATAGTAAATTATAATAGTGAATTATGTCAACTAGTAGTGAAACACGATGTTTACATAGTGATATTATAATGAAATAACTTTAACTAGGGTGAAATCATTAAAATGTAGTGAACTAATTTCACTTTTAAGGTCCTATAGTGATTTAGGCTAGTGAACTACACCCCATTTTTGTAGTAGTGAATTTTGCTTACAAAAGCATTGGAATTACATGGTTGAGGAAGGATATGCCCTTTCTACTCACTTTGTTTGGTCAAATGTTGTGTAGGCCAATTCAAATCGCATAAGCCTTGGTATTTTGTGGGACATTTTCTTAATTTGACAGGTGGTTGTGCAATGATTTAGTCATTTTTCGAAACTGGACGTGGGAAAGGAGTTCATGACAGAGTTGGGGTTGTCATCAAACGATTTTTGCAACAAGAACAATTGAATGCTCATGGGGTGCCTTTACGAAATGTAACAAATGTTATAAGTTTCCTATGTGAAAGATTATCTGAAAGGCCAAAAACCTTAAGTAAATTGGACACTACAAGCCAGTAAAAAGGTTGTTTTGGCTCATAGGTGATGATGATGTTGATTGAAACACTACTTATGCTTGTCATCCCATTCCTGGCACCCAGAAAATGCATTTTGTATGTGCCTTGAATCAATATGATGTGACTAAACTAATGATTAAAAACTTGTCATGTTTTTTTTGTTTTTGCATGGAGAGAGAATGGTTTGCATGTTTATATGTTAAATGGACAAGGGAATGGAAGCTAGAAACATTAAAGCTTGCCGATACTTGTTTTGTGTGATCTATTATGGAAGAAGAAAATGTTAATTGGGATTATGGTGAGGATGGAGATGCACTTGTTGCTTGTTTGGAAATATGATATAATTTTGCTATCAATGCAACTATTGATAATGATGAAGGCTAAGAGTTTTGGATTATCAAATGCTCAAGGCCTCTTCATAAAGTTAAAAATGATTTTATTGATGTGTGGGGTTCTTCATATGAGGTTGGTAATGATGTAATTGCAAGTACCTATTATCGAAAATGGGGCATAACTAAAAACTTTTATGTTTTATCGGAGGCATCTCAAATTGTGTTTATTTATTTTCATTTCGTACGAGCTATCAAATTCCCAATGCTCCCAAAACACCATTGTGTTCGTGGTAACAATCATGTATATGAATTACTAGCTTATGCAAAACATGTCATAAAGTCTATTTTGGCTATTTTAGATGTTGATGATTGATCCTAATTTGCAAAGTACTATAAAATGGTTTGTGGGAAACATGATGTTTATACTAACCTATGTGTGACATGAAATGTAGTGTAATTCAACACCAATGGGTTGTGTATGAAGTTCAACTCCTCACCGAGTTTCTAGAATTTAAGTTAATTCTTTAATTGGGCAAACAATGTACAACACATGTTCAAACTTGCATTTAGGTAATTGTACATTTTAAAAATATTGGAAAACTTTGTACATTTGTATGTTTGCTTGGATTTTCCATTAATGCTTTTTCATTGATGTGTTGTGGCACCATATCAAGAACTTGATGGAATCTATTTGGTGAAGGGTTGTTGCCTTTTGGATTTTTTTAAATTAAAGGAAAGCTTTTATGTATATTTTGTGTAACTAATTGCAAGGATAAGGGCATGATCTTTACATGTTGGTTATGACAATGGCAATAATGAGGAAACCAATTTCATGTTTTCTACTCCTGGATCTCTTCTTGCTTTGATGTTGTTATAGTATTAACAATTACAGAACATTTTGAAAAATATTTCAAATTTATACAAACAATGGAGATTATCAAGTTTTAGTATTGAATTTTATAGGACCTTGGTTTAGTGTTATTTTCAAAATGCAAATGGTTGTGAAGTTCATTACATGAATCATCATGCCAAAGTTCAAAGCATTACTTAGATCATGTACAAAAATGGACATGGGTTGTGCATAGTTTGATTAAGGTAAACAAAGGTTTATCAAGGAAGTTGTATAAGTTTGGGTATACATGAATTTGTTCCTAAATAAGAATTTGTGGAACAAATTTAACATTATTCATTCTCTTTTGTGAACTTAGTTGGCCATTTGTGCTGATGGATGTAGTTTGCATTCAATACTATGGTTAGATGTGAATCTAGGGAGATTGAATTGGACACAAAAAGAAGCTAATTACAAATTACAATCTAATTCCAAATTACATTTTCCTTCTTTTTCTTTTGTAATTGCAATGCAATTTTATAGACCTAACCAGCTAGTTATGCAATTTGTGGATGGTAATCCACTATAGTGCATGAAAAAGGACTTTAGGGTCCATGATAATGGACTACAATCCATGAAGTGAATTTTGTGGGACCCTTGAGATTACAATCCATAAAAGAGGATTAATGAGGCTAATTAAAGTGGACTAGACTCCATTTCAAGGACTCATGAGGCTAACTAGGACACATAATAACTATGTTAATTATTATGTTATGTATACAATACAATCCTACTATACAAAAAATCTAGCATTTGTTCAGAGATGTGAGATATATGGCTAATAAAAGAAAATACATTACTTCAAGTGTTGATTGTTCTCAAGTTGTCAAAATTTTCTGAAAGGAAAAATGGCTAGTTCCAAACCCATAGCCCCTTTGAGAATTATGTTGATTCAATGTTTTCTTTAAAGCCTCAATTTTGGAGACCTTTATTGCATAGTCACTCATCCCATCATAGCTATTATCACCATCACCTAGTCTATTCATATTCACATAATGCTTGCACACTATGAACAATAGTCTCAATCATGAAAATCACTTACTGTCAATTTAAACTAACCTATTAAAAACAACTAGAAATAGCAGTTTCAAAGAGCAAATGAGACATGAACTTAACATAAACAATTACACATCCTATTGAAGACGTTATGCCAAATAACTTTCAAAACCTACAACTTTTGTCATATAATGTTCATTGAAAGGGATTCGCCCAATTCTTAGTCTGAAATATAACCAAATACAATAATGTGATTCAATGACATTGGAAAAAAAAACTTCACAAACACATTTACCTCGGACACACTTGGACAAGATCAATTGTGCTAGTTCCACCTAAATCAACCAAAGAATATGAAACAAAAAAGAATTAAAGAGCATGATCCTTGTGACTATCAATCACAAATATGGATTGCATCATCACTTTCATTACCTACCAATATATAGAGCTATCACTCCCCCATCAACTTGACCAGAACTAGACATTCAAAGTAGAGAAAGTATCCCATAATATGTTCCCCTAAGGACAAAAATTGTACAAAAACTTGCATATTGTCACCTTTTCAAAAACAACAAGAAGACTTCTAGTCATGATATTAGCTATCATTTTGAAAGAAACAATCTTACGAGAACCACATTCTTGGGTTTTCTGAGAAAATTCAAACCATATTACACAAGCAATAATGTAAATGTCTCTTGCATTACATGAGAACTAACAAGAAAGGATTGATGGCAAACACATAATCTACACCCACGAAGAACCACTAACTTGCAAATAACATACAAAAAGAGAAGTGTAACATAATAGTGTTTGCCAAGTAAAGAAACCCCTCTTACAAAATGTCCTACCTTTACATTTGATAGTCTTTTGTGGCAAAATTGTAGGGCATAAACAAAACTCATAATTGAATTTTTGTGGATGTACAACAATAGGAGGAGATTTTTCATCACAACAAAAATAACAACAATTGCTTCCAAGAGAAAGTTCATAAAGGTCTAAAACTTATCATCATCTTCTTAGCATTATGTTTTGCAAGTTCCAGTTCTTGTTGTTGATGTTCATGCCATTTCTTGGCACTCTCAAGCTCTTTCTTATGAGCATATGGTGAGAACCTCAAGGCCTTCACAACTTCATTATGAATATTGAGACAAAATGCAATGGGAAAATGGAATGCTTATTGAGGCTCTTGGAAATTTCAGATTGTTGAAAAAATGCTACAATGCTAAATCAAAAGCCACCTAACATTTAGAGACATTCCCTGTGTTGAAGGTCATTTAAAATGGCAACTCCTCATAAATGATTACCCATCGACCCCAATTTTTTCTAAAGATTTTTAACCTGTGTCGAATATATATCACCAGTCTCCTTTGATTGCATCCAACCTTTATTGTGATCAACACTAGCATCATTGCCTCCATCTCGAATGGCTTTTGTAACAATACTCTTGGCATCAACAATAACAATAGTTGAATTTAAATGTAATTTTGATGCAACATCCCTCAATGAGATATGGGAATATTAGATATTAATGTTGTGAAGGCAAGTCTTGATGACATTATCTCATAGGTACACAATCAAATTGTGAGTTTTGTCAACATAAAACACACTTGCATTCTTATCAACAACTGCATAGAAAAACTCCAGATCTCCAATATGCACATCTTATAGTGAAACCCATTCCAAAGGTTACATTTGAAGTCAACATCTTGAGAGAAGGAAAAGCCTAGTCAACCAAAAAATGAAGAAAATTGTTCATGGCCATGGATTGACACACATACATTGGTGAGCTCAAAGTAGGGTAGGAGAACTTTGCGCATCCCCTCTTCCATGAAAGTTGTGCATTTTGAAATCTCCTTTAAAAGAAAATGAACAATAGTTTCCCACTTGCCATATACATTGGATTTGAAAACTTGTGGCATCTTGATGGAGTCTTGTGGGTAGTTTGTAACAAACATTCCTTAGCAGCAATGTACTCAAGTTGAATGGTTTGAATTCTCCCCAAGTAATACAAATATTGTCACAACTACACAAAGCCAAAATTGCCAATTTCATCATCTTCATATGTTCATATGCCAAACCCTAATACCTATTGATTGGAGTGAAAATTGTAACGTAAGGTCTTTGATCGAAGTTTATTTATGTGGTCATATAGGTTGTAGGTCAAATAATTCCATAACAACAAATTTGGTAAAGTTTGGACTACTCCAACCACAAAATAACTTCAATTGGTAATCCATGCATGTTCTTTAATAAAATGCCCCAATATAGAATACACAACCAAAAACAAGATATTGACCACATTCTATTCTTGCATAAGCTTACAATTCTACCAAAATTTACTGTGATGCAATCATCTTGTCTTGACATGCCAATTGCATGAAAAGCTTAATATCATATTCAAGCTTTGCATCTTGGGAAACTAGGAAGGCTAATAACTCTATTCCACAATTACAAACATTGAATCAATACATTAACATCATGTTGCACTCATAAGGATGTAATGCACATACATGCATTGATACAAAAGTTCATAAAGGCAAACACACCTACCCTAATTCATCATGTTGGAGAGTTGTTGCCCAATGCAAGGCAAGCAATGTCCTAATACCCAAAAAAACACTTAAGAAATTTATTTGTCAATTAGTAAACACAAATCAAATCTTGATAAAGGATGAACTCCAAAATTCCAAAAGCATACTACATATTTGTTGTTTGTTGCCTTAATGATTAGAAACTTTACCCTTGAATATCAACAATAGAATTGGTGTGCTCATAACTCAAGGAGTAGTAAAAGTAAAGACATGTTAAATGATTGAGTGTGCGTTGATTAAACTACTGCAATATTTTTATTTTTGTTGATGAACATACTTTTGCCTATTTCACCACACCCATCAACTTAGCTTTCTTCAACTATCCTATCCTTGACCAAAGTCAAGTACCTAAACCCAATGGTTCCAAATAGATTTGATATTAATAATTAGGATAATTCCACTAGTGTAGGAGTTTCAAAGTTGGTCGTCCACTGCGATATACAAATTGATCCTACTATTCTAGTCACGAACCAAACAACCTATGCAAGCTTATGAAATAATTAGAAAAGGAAAAAAATAGCAAGTGAAAGTGGGTGAAAACATAAACATCCTCCAAATGCTTTTAATCAGTCAAGAAAAATGATGATTAACAAGTATGAAAAGCTCTCCAATTCATGCAATATTGATTACTTGTATGAAGGTTGTGATTATGCCATGAATGGAGGAGGTGTATCCACTTTCGTGCTTGCCTCACCTAGTTTAACCTGAAAAATTTATAAACAATCAAATAACTATTGCCACAACACCTTATATAGTCATTTTTCCCTTTCAATACACATCAAGCAAATTTGTTGCCATACCTTAGCCACAAGGCCAGGATGCTCCAAGATTTGGTACCCAATTTCCATATGGGCATAAAACAACATATTGTATACAACAAAGCTATCTTGATTCCTACTATTCAATAACTTGGAGCATCATAACACATGTTCTTATAAAAACCTAAAATTCTATTTGAGTAGGGGCCATGGTCCATGATTTTTTTACCATTTGGTAGATATGAGTTCAATTGTGCCAATCATAATTACTTATGGTTGTTTTAGAAATCTCTTAAATCTATTGCCTACACATCAAAACATAATGGTGAACACTCAAAACATTGGCAATTCAATATTGAAAGAAATAAAATAATCAAACCTATCCTAGAATATAATGCAAGTTCAATGTATTTTAAAATTCTACCTCTTGTAAAACATTTGACAATGAATATTGAAATGTAGCAAATTACGGATTACCACAAAAAAAAGGTGAACGAAAACATAATCAAGTGGTCCAACATTTATGCCATGGTTACACTAAACAATTAACCAGGGTTCAAAACATACTTGATTAGTGTAATGTAACACTTCAAGCAAAACAATACATATAACCCATGGCTTCACTACCTTTGAACAAATTGCACTCAAAAATCCAAATGATGTGTAGGCACATGTTATTAAACATGCCTAATCATGAACAATATTACCATGCACCCCTTAGGCAAAAAATTTAGAAAACCTTATGATTGCACACAAATGTGTTTTTGAAGGAGCAACATTCACTAAAATACTTACATTACAAAATCATAATTTAGTGAATATACTTGTGGCAATTGCATGAATTTGAACACCAAAAATAACGTATGAAATTCACCTTCATTACCTTACACAAATAATGATTTTCCAAAAATATGCCCACAAACTTTTCCAATATGCCATTCAGTTAACATATATTCTCACCTTATCAACAACTAAAACTTATTGTCCAATAGGAAGCTTTTGTCCACCTAGCCCCAAAATTAAATGCACCCAAGTTAAAACAAATAAATAGTTCTCCATATATGTAACTACACAAAACAAATGGATTTCAAAAGTTAGTAAAAAAAATGGTAGGTCCCAAATTGTCATTTGCACCTACCATGACATTTCTGACCTTTCCAAGACCCTTATCAATGGCTTAAGTTGTCCTAATAGCGTGCATAATAATATTTGTTGTAAAAACACACTCAACCATAGGTTTAACAACCTTCTTTCCACGTTTTGAAGTTTTTGGTTCTTTATTACCAAAATTTGGTAGATCTGATATGGGATGTTTTTCTACATATTGGTTTGCCTCTTCTTTACTTGCATTTGTCTCCTCCATTGAAACAAGCCCTTCTACATCACCTTCTTCTACTACATGGTTTTCATCAAGCTCAAGAAAGTTGTCAGGTTCTTTAAATGCCAACATCTTTTTGTTTGAACCTCTTGGGACCACTTGAACCTTTTCTTCTATAGCCACAACTAGTGCATCCACAACTATTTTTAAAGGAGATGGAAGTGGTTATGAGCCATGGCTTTGCCTTCCAATAGGTGCACGTTTTGGTGATGACACCTCACCATCACACTGTTGTTTAATAGCACGTTGAGAGTCCAGTGCTAACCAATGAACATTCCCAACACTAGGACTAACATGATTTTGTCATAGGTGTGGGTGGAGAAGCTTATGCTTGTCTCCAAAAGGGTTTTTGACAAATTTGCAATTAACAATCAAGAAACATCACCCCATATTATAATCAATATCAATCAGTTTGTGATTATCAAAATATATCACAAGGAACAACTTAAGTCCTTCAAACCATCTTGTCCATGGCATATATGTATGAATTTCTATTGTCCACAAAAGATCCATGTAGTTGGTTATATTACATGCTCCAAATTTGCATGAACATCAAATAAGCCCACTTCATGGATTCTGCAACACTTAAGTCCACAATTTACATGAAGCTTTTGAAAATAGTGGAGTAAGACTACACACATGGTGGGTGGAATACACAAATGTACACTATGCATGGACAAAGTGGAAAAATGATGGACTTGAACTCCATCAAAGTAACCACATACAAAGCTAGATTTGAGTTCAACAGACTCTGAGTACACAAATATGCCTATGCTAAGTACCTTGAATCCAAAGAATGCACTACAAAGAACCATAATTGGCTTGATTGTACACAAAGTCCACAATTACACAACATGAATAATCAAAATGGGAAATGATGGACTTGAACTCCATCAAAGTACTCACATACAAACTTGGACTTTAACCATGCATTAATCAAAGTACACAAATTCTTCATGGCTAACTACAATTAGTCCAAATAATCCACTTAAAATAATTCTTATGGACTGGATATATTCTAAGTCCATAAAAACTGAAATTACAATCCACAAAAGTCCCTGCCAACCTATAGAGTACAACACAAAGTCACATTAAATTAAAATTTTGCACATGAAGTTCATAAAAATACATATGGCTCCCAAATGCTCTTGCAACTTTGCATTCCAACATAGTCGAATTCCATGTATTGTATTATAGAAATCTGACCACCTTAAACCGCATCATGAAGTCCCATAGTACGACACTTCTATGAACATATGGATTTCAAGTTAAAAGTGCACTACTAAACCCTAACTATCCATATGGGTTCTAGAAGCACATGAATGTTTTATGCCCATAACTTTGTCTTATTTCCTTTTTAAACAACCTATACATTGAAGTTTAAAACTACACAAATTACACAAAAAATTTCAAGATCTAGATTTTTTGAACAAACACAAAGAGAACAAAAAAATACAAAATGAAACAAGAACTTGTGATTTGAAGGAAACTTACTTCCTATGTTCATCTTGTTGTGTTTCAAATCATTATAATATTGATGATTATTTTTTCGTTTCTAAACACTTGACTGTCCACCTTTTCCTTTGGTTTTGAAATCCCAAAACCTTGCCACCAATTTGGATGCATCTCCTTATTGTAATCCTTCACCAAACATTTGGTGGAAATAGAAAATGTGCCATAACACACCATGAATGATACATATGCATGTAAGAAGCTAGTTAGCAACCCCATACAAATGTGTTAACAAATAGGAAATCTAATCAAGTGCAAACATACATCTTTATTGAAAGGAAACTAAAACATGATGTTCACAACATGGAACGTAACATCAAGAACTCCTCAAGGTTCTTGTCACATGAAATACACAAACTTGTGCCATGAAGAAAAGAGAGCCAAACCATCAACACCAAGGTATTTAACTAAAATACCAAACCATAAATAACCAAACTAATATAAGTAAAGAAAGTAATTCAACCTTGTGAAAGTAACCTAGTTATTTTCTTACTCCAGTAACTAATGAAACTTAACTAATTAAGCTTGAATTCTCAACACTCCCCCTCAAGCTTAAACCCACTTCTAATACACCAAACATTTTTAAAAACTTCTTCAGCTTATTTATACCTAAAGCCTTTGTGAAAATGTCAACTTGATCTTCAGTATTAACATGAATAAGGTTAATTTTTCTTGCTAATTTTTTTTTATAATAAAGTGGTAGTGCACCTCAATGTGTTTTGTCCTAACATGATAGATCGGGTTGTTAACAAGTAGTATGCTAATGATATTATCACAATAAATGACAATAAGAACATCCACTAACTGTCCCAAATTTGAAAGTAGTTTTGGAAACCAACTATTTCACATGTAGTAATTGTTGTGCCTCTGTATTTTGCTTCTGTGTTTGATAGTGCAATTATTGGTTATTTCTTACCAGTCCAACTAACAACACCACTTCCAAAAGAAAACATGAAACCATTGGTTAATCTTTTATCTGAAACATTGCTAGCCCAATCAACATCCCTATATCCATGTACTTATAACTGGTTTTTGGTTTCATAAAAAATTACACATTGCAAAATATGTTTTATGTACCTCAGTATGCGCTTCACTGCATCCAAATGTGGCTTTTGTTGTGTTTGCATGAATTGACTCATCACTCCAACTACATAACTCAAATTTGGCCTTGTGATGGTCATGTAAATCAAACTCCCCACTATGCGCCTATACATAGTGGTATCCTCCACAAGGTTTCTTTCATCTGCACTTAACTTCACATTTTGCTCCAATGGAATTGAAATGGGTTTACAACGTGTCATCCCATATTTAGATAATTTGTTCAAGGCATATTGCCTTTGTAGTAACCATATCCCTTTAGGGGACTAGATTACCTCAATGTTGAGGAATTAACGCAACTCTCTCAAATTTTTCATCTCAAACTTTTGCTTCAAAAGCTTTTTCAAATCAAAGATGTTTGTTTCACTATCTCCTGTGATAATCAAATCATCAACATAGATGACTATGACTATAATCCCATGATTTGTCTTTTTCACATATAGTGAAAAAAATGCATTGGATGTTTGAAATCCACTTGTGACAAGATACCAACCTATTTTGTTTGACCAAGCTCTAGGTGCTTGCTTCAAGCTATACACAACTTTCTTCAACCTACAAACCAAATTAGGATGTGTTTGGTCCACACAACCTAGTGGTTTTTCCATGTACATTTCTTCTTGTAAATCTCCATGAAGAAAAACATTCTTTGCATCCATTTGATGTAAAGACCATCTTTTTGTTATTGCCATAACAATGATTGTTCTTATAGTTGTCATTTTTGCAATTGGATTATAGGTCTCCTCATAATCTATGCCATAAGTTTGGGCATAACCTTTGGTAGCCAATCTTACTTTGTATTTACTCACAGATCCATCTGCATTGTGCTTAACTTTGTACACCCATTTTGCACCCAATTTTTTTTTGTCCTTTGGTAAATATACCAATTCCTAAGTTGCATTAGCATCCAATGTCACCATCTTTTCATCCATGGCATTGTCCCATTGAAGGTTTCCAACTGCTTGTTCAAAACAAGTGGGTTCAACCTCTTATATAAATCTCACCATGTATGCATAATGATGAACTACAAAGCCATCATATATGAGTCTTTGTATAGGGTACTTGACTCATGTGGATCGTCATACTCCATTGTTGTTGTTAGGTGTTTTCAAATTTTTTTTGGTCATCAGAGCTCCGGGAGTAGTGATTGAAAGGATTCTTGATTTTTCATCACCCACATTGTTTTTTGAATCATTTGACTCACCATCTACATGAGAATTTCTAGATGATGTTTGAAAACTACCATGTACAATGTTTGAAGATTTTAATCTTCCTTTCCATGGAGTGTTATTGGACCCACTAATTGAAGACTCTTGTGAATCATTAATTGATTGTGATTTTTGTTCCACATTTGATGAAACATCACCATTTCTAGCCTCTCTATCTTTTGATATCTGTAGTGGTGAGTACCAACTAACCATTTCATCAAACACAACATCTCTACTCATTTATAACTTTCGAGTGGAAAGGTTGAAACATCTATATCCTTTTTCTTCTAAGGAATATCCAATGAAGATACATTTCTCAACTTTGGGTTTAGTTTTGATCTCTTTTCGTCAAGAACATGCACGTATGTGATGCAACCAAACACTTTGGAATGTGAAACATCAAGTTTCTTGCCTGTGAATTTTTCTTCGGGTGTCATGCCATGAACTGTCACTATGGGTGTTCGATTCATTATATAGACTTCAGTTGCTACTGCTTCAGCCCAAAAATAATTTGGCAAATTCTTCTCATTCAACATGACACGTGATATTTCTACAATGTGCTTATTTTTCCTTTCAACAACTCCATTCTGATGCGGGGAATAACTACATGAGTATTTCCTTTAAATTCCATGTTCCTTTAAGTACTCACTGAATTCATTTGAAAAATACTCTCCCCTTCCATCGGAACTTAAGCACTTAATGCTCACACCCTTCTCCTTCTCCACCATTGCTTTGAAATTCAAAAAATGTTGAAACACTTCACCTTTATGTTTCATGAAGTAGACCCACACCTTCCTTGTGTGGTCATCAATGAAACTCACATAGTACTTATATCCTCCAATGGATTCTGTCTTCGCGGTCCACACATCTGAGTGGATCATTTCCAAAGGTTTGGAACTTACATGAGTCATTTGAGCTGGGAATGGATGCCTAGCTTGTTTCCCCAATTGGCATGTTTCACAAACTTTTGACATCACTTCTTCTGTTCCAAATTTGGGAAGACCTTTAATAAGATTTTGTTTTTCCATCAATTTAAAACGTTGGAAATCAACATGGCCAACCCACTTGTGCCAAATTCTGATGTTTCCAACTCCTTTTCCATGTGTGAATAATATGGAATTCACCTTAGGCATGTTCACATCCAAGGTGAACATTCGTCCATTCCTTTCCCCTTTT
>Ga0116227_10010854_pt1 | contig 15646 bp, 18 predicted proteins | sample S1TSphgellanicum_FD_89693 | JGI IMG/M metagenome (GOLD analysis project Ga0116227, IMG submission 89693) | Host-associated microbial communities from peat moss isolated from Minnesota, USA - S1T2_Fb - Sphagnum magellanicum MG | ecosystem: Host-associated > Plants > Peat moss > Unclassified... | reverse complement strand
TTTTTTTTTTTTTTCTTTATAAAAAAAAAAAAAATTATATATATTTATTTTTTTAAAATAAAAAAAAAAAATAGTTTTTGTTGTGTGGTTTTATATTATATTAATTGTTTTGTGGGTGTGGGGGGGGGGGGGGGGGGGGGGGGGTGATATGGGCCCAAGGCATGGGGATCCCCAAGGGACCAAACACGGGCCGAAAAGAGTCGAATAATTTATTGTCTCATGTATTTTAGATAGAATACACAACTCCATGTGTCATCCATTCGTCCAAAACTTTCAAGGTGCTTGTCTTAGCCGTAAATTACATTGTTTGAGCTGGACACCGAGCCGGCAATAAGTCCGGAGTTGTCTACAGTTGGAGTGCACAGGCCCACCCAAATTGCACGTAGTCCATTGAGGGTGTCCAATATAGGTTGTGGAATGGGTGCAATTTTGGGTGTTCCAACTATGCCATTGGATTGCATATTGGACGGTAAGATTTCTGAACTCGTATAAGATTTTTTTTTAATGGGATGACATCCTTACTTGGGGATCAATTAAGCTACACCCATACATGTTTGGAACTACTATATTCCCAAGTCTCCTAATAACAACACAAATTTGTAATGTATTTTCACGTATTACTAGTGCAATGATTTTTTTGTTGGCAAATTTTCACCATTTCGAGAATTTTTAAAATATATATATTATTCCTGCATAAATTCCCTGTTCTTTAATATTTAAAACCTTGTCAATTTTTTAAATTTTAAAAATGGTTCAAAATTTGCCATAATCACCTGCAATTTGATAGGGTGAGTATGCTTTTTTTACTTTGAATATTGCCAATTTTGGCTAAATATACTTCTGGATGACCACCACTTGAGCAACATCACAAAATTGAAAAAATAAAAATAAAAATTGTAGTCGTGGTGTTTTAAAATTTTCAATTAGTATTGCCAAAGTAGTTTCCATTGAAATTTCAAAGTTGGTGGATAGAAGACAACTAGGTAACAATAAGAAAAATAAGGAGATTGACAAATTATTTGAGATTTTAAACAAGTTGGTAACTTGTAAAGTAGGCATTATGCTTAGAAGAGATGCAAATCAAAATTTATATTATGCACAAGATATATCTCACAAGATTTTCCCTCGTTCGCACTGAACTACTATATTTTATAACTTTCAATGTTGCATTATGACAGTGTGCTCATGTTATCTTGTGGGAAACTCTATAACAAATCAAAATTACGTGGTTAACTAAAGGTGCATTCACACTTGGTGTTAGGGACTCTAGTGTTGAGTCCATTAACACCATCCTAGTCATATAACACTTAGAGTTACCTATCATAAAGATTTTATGTTAAACTAACATTCACTTCACATTAAACTATCACCCATTTAACATTGGGTGCCACTTAGGATGCCGCATAGATTTTCATTTAACATTGATTTTACATCAAGTGTGAATGCACTATAAGTATAATAACAACTTTCAAGATTTGAATATTTTGAAGCATGGGTAGATTTTCCAAAAGATTGCACATTTGTTTGAAGTCTAAGATTCAAGCATTACAATACCATGATTAAGCAACCTTACTTTTCAGCATCTTCATTTATTGGTGTTTTCGTGGGAAAAGCAAAGGGTTAACAAAATAAGAATTTCATGGTCAAATCTCAACTAATTTATTTGCATGATAGTCTTGGATCAAGGGTATTTGAAAATCACAACTAATGTGTTTGAATCATAGCCTTAAATCATGAGTGGATTCAAATCTCAACTAATTAATTTGTTTGAATGGTGGGTATCTCTAATGTCAGAGCTAAATGGACATGGGGGCATTTATTTTTCCTTGATGTGGAGGATCACATTGAGAAACATGGCCACATAAGGGAAGTCCCACCATGTGCACTTTGTGGGCTAGTAGAGACTTGAGAGTGTGGTTGGCTCCTAGTTAGCCAAAAACATTTTACTTGGTGATGACAACTGGTCTTCAATTGTATAGGAAGACATGCGTGCACTTTACACTATAGACCAATCAACTCAAACCCAACAATTGCACATATTACCCATTGGATGAGGAACCTTTTGATGGCAAAAGGTCAATTTACACGAGCACAAAATATCACTAAGGTCCCAAAAGGCCCGAATATTGACATGGAGCTGATGTGGAGACAAGCATCAATTGAAAACATCCCAACATGTATGCCCAATCACAATGTACAATTTGCATTGATTGTTTAAACAATATAAGTTGGATAGAATGTCGTGTTCCATAGCTTGTTTTTCAATGAGTGTAACACTCTTTTCCCTATTGTGCATGGACCATGGGTTTGGGTGAGTTCAGATTTGTCATGTCCATCAAACCCATCCAATGGAATTGAAGCCATTGATTGGGTTCTTGTTTTGATTCATCCAATGTACATAAAATGTATGGAAAGGCAATTGGAGAATGAAAAAGAAACATAAAAAGCCTTGAAACAACCAAAAGAAAGGAACACTACCTAGTAATGTATTCCTAGATGTTGTTGTGCTCCTTTCTCATGTGTGCTGCCATAGCAGCCCTTGTTTTGCTGGCTATATATAGCCAAAATGTTGTATCAAAAATTTTAAGTTCTAAAATCATGTACTTTTAAAGATTTTCAACAGTCAGAATTTGACCAAGATTAAAGGAAATTTTGTGTTATTTTCCTGATTTCTATACATGGTTTCAAGCATGTAGCCAAAAATATAAAATAATGTTTTTTATATTTATATTTTTGATTTTTAGGTTGTAATCAAATTTGGCTAAAATCTTCTTGTGAATCATTGCCACTTAGGCTATAACACAAAATTGTCAAAAAGCATTGTACCATAGTAGCTTGAATGCACGTCTGTCCAATAGTTAACTTGGGCCTCACCATGCTGCACACTACAAATGACAATCAACTAAATTCTTTTCTTTTCTTATGTTCCCATATGGTTTTCAATAGTTCATCGTTATTAATTTCAATGTTAAATTTAATTTGAATCAAGATAAATATCATGGACATGAAAAGGCACATGTAAATTTGCCTTTTCATATTCATGTTGATTGGTAAGGAAAAAAAAATGAGGTAGTCATAAAGACAGGAGGCATTTATTAAGAAAGAAATGACATAGATATTAGAAAAAATTAATAGGATAGGAAATAATTATTAGAAAGAAGTGAAATAGTTATGAGAAAAGTTAATAGGATAGGCGGTAATTTTTTTTAAAAAGTGAAGTAGTGAAGCTTGGAAATGAGATAGTTGTTTATGAAATTGTCTTTTGAATTGTCCAAGGACGATGACCATATGAAGGATTATGCAAAAACAATTGTTTCAGTACAACTGCACGAAAGATTATGAATTTTTTTTATTATACTAATTTCTCAAAATTTCTCAACATTGGAATTAATTTTAATTATTTCAAATTGAAATACAAAATATTCTAAAATATTTTACTATATTTTCCTTCACAAAAAATTGTTCTTATATATATATATATATAATCTCAACATTTCTACAAACAATATAATTACCTAGTGTCCAAACTGCCAAGGTACTACAGAATGTTCTGAAAAACAGTAAAACAATTTGTGCCTAGATTGAGAGAATAGATCGACAATTTTTTTTATAAAACAATTCCTTCATTTTCAGCAAGGTTGCTTTCTTTGAATGAACTTCATATTTTATATAATTAGTTGTAAATTCAGCACCTGGAGAAAAATGCCCCCAAAAAAAATCAAAAAAATTAAAATAAATAATAATCAAAATTTGATGTTTAGTTTAGAACACCACACTCCTGATGAAGTAACAACTCCTGAAAGAACCACTTCATTCATGGTTGCAATGGGACGCGTAAGCACCCCAGAGCGAGGTCGTAAGGTGATCTGAACCATCAGATCTGTTACAAAGCGGGAAGGGGGTGGCCTTCGGCCCGGGACTATTGTGCCTTCGGGCCAATGCACCGAGCCCAAGGTCCAGGGCAGAAGGCACTGACTAAAAAGAGAAGAAAAAGGGGCCAAAAAAGGAAAAAATTAAAAAGTAACGTATAAGGGGGGGGCTAAGTTTGATTGATAAATAAATAAATTAATTCAATTAAATTGGCGATGCAGGTCAGGCGAGCAAGAAACGGTTGCTTTGGACTGCTGCCCAGCGTCGTTGCTCTTGCTGCTGCAAGGGAGGCAGGGAGGGAGCGACAAGGGAAGCGAGGGAGGCGGACGGAAGGAAGGAAGGAAGGAAGTGCAAGTCGGCAGACGGATCAGCAGCAAGTAGAGAATGGCAGTTGCATATTCTTGGGGGATCAAATTGGTCCAAATTGGAACCAGAATTGCGAGGAATCATGGCGTCTACGCCAAGGATCAGTGTCATGTAATTCATGTCAGAGCAAATCCGATTCCGGTATGTACCTCGCATGCCACCGCCTCATCGCAGCTCCCATCCTGCTGCCACCATGTGTGGTTGATGATGATGCAGCAGTCTTGGATTGCGCAGCAAGCCAGGTTGATCGATCGATCGATCGGATTGCCGCGGCCTGAAGGAATCAGGTTGCAGCTCCACAAACTATTTATACCATCTCCAAACCATTTGGAAATCAAATTTTGTTCTACACTCGTGTTGTGTGTGCGATCTGTCTCCGCACTTTTTGTTGCTCTCTCTCTCTCTCTCTCTCTCTCAGAATCATGTCTGTGTGATCCATCCACAACTTGGCACAATTATAGCTGCTGAAGCAGTGTGATCTGTTGTACTAGTTGTTAGAGTTTTGTTGATGATCAGCTGCGTGAGTGAGTGAGTGATCAAGATCGTCATTCTTGTTGCGCAAGCATTGGACTTGAAATTAAGTCGGAACTAGTGTGAATTACTCACTCTTTTAGATTTTTGCTGAGTTTTGTTGTATGCGGGAAGAGTTAGGAGGCTTGTAATTCCGGGGGAGTTACGAGATTTGAGAGAATCGACAGGAAGAGCGAGCACTGCCGGTTTTGTTTGTTTTGTTTTGTTTTTCTGGAGGCGCTGAGAAGCAATCTGAGTCCAGAGATCGGTGAGTTCTAGTGGGGAGGGGAGAGAAGAAGTTTTTCCAGACATTTTGTGTTGTGATTCTTCTTCATCATCAGCATCATCATCATCTTCTTGTGGTTGTTGTTCTTCTTCCACAGAGACAGCGGGTTTTTTCCAAGCCCGCAATCTCGTGGTACGCAACTGAAGGAATCATGGCGACAGTAGAGGTCCAGTACGCTTCCACAGCCCTGGACCATGACGGCGTCGATCTGGGCGTCGTGATTGGATCCACTAAGGACCCCCAACTGGAAACTGCTCAAGAATATCCGTCCCCGGACCACGTAACTAATGGTACGTACTCTCGAGCATCAGGCCCTGCGCTTAGAGTTTGAACATCGGGTTTGTTGGTAGCTGGCCTGGTTCCAGTTGGTTTTCTCGGCACGCACCTCTGGAGCTGTTGCTTCTCCTCCTCCTTCTTTGGGAGCGCTCTCGCACTTGCCGAAATCGAGTCTCAAGGGATGAAGTCCGGTTCATCCCACTGTAGATCCTAGAGAATTATGTCCAGACCTAAATACATCAGATTAGTGTGCTAATCACCAGTTATTTAAGCTAATCACCAGATGATCACCCTCCTGAACTTGATCTGCATCATGGACCTCATCACTACTCTGTAACAGGGTTTAGGGTTTAAGAGGAGATGAACTTGATTGTACAAGCAGAGAAAAGATTTCTGTAGTTACTGGATTGATTTAATGATCAATGGATTTGTGGGTTGACAGGATATGCATTGGCACTGGACACTGCAGCACTAACAACATCGGAGCTGCCTGAGCAGGCAGTTGCCAAGGTACTCTAGAGTCTTCTAAAGAAACAAAGCCAAGAGAGTAGTCTAAGGAAGAATGTATCTAGAAGAACTGTTGAATCTGATCTGCCTGTAGGCTGCAAAACATGATTGAATCATTTTTCCATCTCTGGAATAAAGTTGGACTGGATCCACTGTTACAATTGTGTTGAATTTCTGTTGTACTGATCAATCTTTGCAAGTTATATGATCATTTGAGTGTGATTGCCTACATGGTCCCAGCTTGATCTGCACTTTGCTGCAGTCTCACACACACGTTACAAGACTCTTTTATGCATCTTTTTCTTTGATTTTGGTTTGTTTTGCCTCTAATACGAAAGGTCCAGGATTTGGAGGTCCAGGTGCACGAGCAGCAGCTGCACAGGACAACATTTCATTACCAACCTGCCAAGAACTGGATGAATGGTAAGCAGACACTGTAATACAGCTCTTTTGAAATTGTGGCCTTCTGGAAGAATCTGCTTTCTTTTCAGAACTTCTGCGAAGTTTCAAAGTTGGGTAAATTTTTTTCCATTTGGTACATTCATGAGGGAGATGATGTCATCACCTATGCATCCCTCTGACGTACAAAATTGTTTGTGAACAATTTCTCTGCAGGTGGGAATTTTTTTATAAAAGTAACCCTTGTTTTCTGTGTGGCATGTGGCATGGTTGCGCTCGAAATTGCTTCTGATCATCACCAGATCCTAATGGTACTTAAAACTTCCCATTTGCAGCTCCTCTGTAGTTACCCAATTTTTCCTGCTAAAATTTGCCCACTTCCCTTTGAAAATATCTTAATCCCCTAACAAACATAGACGCTGCAATCATAATCAATAGATCTGCAATTCACGTCTCAATTCTTCAAGTTTTGTTTCCAATTTTCAAGGATTATGATCTTCAGCATATAGCATAAAATATCCAAGAAGTAAAATGTCAGATTGTCAGAGTAAATCCACCCACAAATCTCTATGAATTCTACAGATTCAGAAGAGTGTAATATTCACTTTTCCCCCCCTTTTTTGGTGTGTTTTTGCAGCTCCCATGTACTACAAGGGATACTATCATTTGTTCTACCAGTACAACCCAGAAGCACCGGTGTGGGGCAACCTCACATGGGGCCATGCTGTGTCCAAAGACCTAGTTCACTGGCTCTATTTGGAGGATGCAATGAAGCCTGATCAGTGGTATGATGTCAATGGAGTGTGGTCTGGCTCAGCCACCATAGACCCTGATGGCATCCCCTTCATTCTCTATACAGGTCTGCTCATTGAATCCACTTCTGTTTCTAGGATATCTGCATCTTTGGCACAACAATGGACTATTATAGACAATGATATTTGACTTCAAGGACCTTTAAGCTTCTTCATTGCAAGGTTCATGGATCTCCTCAAGGACTCATATGCTTTTGTCATTTGGCCTAGGTGGATCAGGTTTGATTGAAAACACAGGTGAGCAATTGCAATGTATGGCAGTGCCTGCAGACCCATCAGACTCATTCTTGAGAGAGTGGGTGAAAGTGCCTCAAAATCCTATCCTCACACGTCCCCCAGATGTTGGAATACATGACTTCCGTGATCCATCAACGGCCTGGCAACAAGCAGATGGCACTTGGGTTTTCACAGTGGGTGCAAAGGTGGGGGAGATTGGCGTTGCCTTGCAGTACAAGAGCACAGATCTGAAGAATTGGGAGTTTTTGGAAGAGAAGGTGTTGCATTCAGGGCCTGCAGTTGGAATGTGGGAGTGTGTTGATTTCTTCCCAGTAGATTATCACACTCCAATCTGTAATTTCGATACTCAGAAATATGTCCTCAAAGTAAGCCTCTTGGGGGAGCAGCGTGATTACTATACAATAGGCACATATGATGAAGCTGCTCACAAGTTCATCCCCGACCATCCAGAGCTTGATATTGGGCTTGGATTCCGCTTAGACTATGGCAAATATTATGCTTCCAAATCATTTTTTGACCCTGTGAAGAGAAGGCAGATTATGTGGGCATGGGTGCCTGAATCTTGCCCACAAGAAATGGATCTTCAGAAGGGTTGGTCATCTATTCAGGTAAAATCCACATCCCTCATATTTCTCCATTGAATTGCCACATTTCCAGATTCTGAAAATGTTGAGTTGGTGTGAGATTTTTAGGGGTTAATTTCTCACCAATGTTCTTTTCTTCACTTCTGCAGGGAGTACCAAGGACAATTGCTTTGGACAGCAATACGGGTGTTAACCTCATTCAGTGGCCTATTGAGGAAATTGATTCTTTGAGGGGTCCAAAGGTGTCCCAGACAGATGTGAAGCTGGATGCAGGTGCTGTTATGGAAGTCAAAGGTGCTGCAGGAGATCAGGTGAGGAAAAAGAAAAAAAGTTCAGATTGTTCAATGGACTTTCTCACATCCCATCTTCCATCTCAATTTTCTGCTATAAATTCTTTAAGGTAGATGATAGTGAAAAGGATATTTATGCAATCAGTTTTTAATTTTTATTCAAATGGTTTATTGCAATTCAAGGTTATTACAATCAATATCTGCTGATGTGCAGGTGGATGTGGAGGTAGTTTTTGAATACCCGGATGTATCAAACGTGGGAGCTGTTACAGATGAAGCCAAATTCAATGCACTTGACAGCAGTCAGGATGGGTATGAACATCGTGGCATGTTTGGGCCTTTTGGCTTGCTCGTCTTAACAGATGAGGGTTTCCAGGAACAAACAGCTGTGTTCTTTTACATTGCGCAGTCAAGTGATGGTCAATGGACCACAAGGTTTTGCAATGACCAAAGCAGGTATGCTGAAAATTCCAAAAGAAGACAGTAAGATTTTTTTTGGGTATCAGAAAATGCTCATTTTCTTCCAGCCAGATATACTATGGAATTAATCCATATTAGCAACTTATTAATCCCTACTGAGAAATTGAAGAATGAAAACTATTGACTCTTGTGCACTGGTATTATTGTGCAGATCATCTTTGCTACCCAACATCCACAAACCAGTATGTGGTGGTTATGTGAAGGTTTTACCAACTGAAGATTTTCTTACACTCCGAGTACTTGTGAGATTCTCCTCCCACATGCTAAGAATGAAAAAAGTTTCATTGGGTTGTCCAATTGTAGAAAGGTTTGCAGATTGGAATGAATGAATCATTGGGAATTTCAAAGATTTGAATCATTTTCTTTTTTATCATATTCTAACAAATACATGTTTTATTGTGGTTTAGGTGGATCGATCTATAGTGGAAAGCTTTGTCCAAGGTGGGCGTATGGTGGTCACCTCACGGGTATATCCAAGTGTGGCTACTGGCAACCTTGCAAACCTCTATGTCTTCAACAATGGCATGACCCCCATCACCATGCGGAGCATCACGGCCTATTCTATGACACATGCGGTGCTTCGTGCACTTTAGCCTGTGATCCTTGGATAAGAGTAATGCAAACCGTTTTTTTCTTGAACATTACACTAGTCCATAGAAGATGGCCATGAATTTTGCACCCAAATTGTTGTCCTCAAACACATTGGGTTGGAGATTTTCTATGAGATCCACTCTCCAGAAAGTAGTAACTTCCATGGATCAGTCGCATGTTGGCCATATCATTAGCATAAATTAGTATTAAGATGGTAACACGTTTTAGTACAGTGTTGCTCATATAGTCACATTGGGGTGCAAAATCGTGGCTCCAATGCATAGAATAACCACCATCTCTAGTGATATGCATGGTGTTGGTAAATTGAGTGAACAATAATATGAACTAAATAGTGAGACTACCAGGTGATCAGAAATTGCATATATGCAAAACTGACATCTAGGTATACACAACTTAAGTTAGTGAAAAAGTGGCATTTGATATTTGTTTGTTTGGATTTGGAAACTTGCATGCAAACCATGTGCAAGTTTGCATTGCTCTTGTGTTAAGGTTTGTGAAAGAGAAAATGAAATTGGCAACAGTTCTCCAAATTCTTTTGAGTATGCCCCAGGATACTTATACATTCAAACGTCTCTGTTCATAAATGCAAGCATTGGTTCACGGTCATGAAGTTTGCGGGGGCATGAAGTTGTGCATGAGATACCTTCAAAGTCCAAATTATTATGTGAAAAACTTATTGCAAGGTGAGGCAAAAGAGAGTGGTTTAGGTTTAGATAGAAAGATTGCACATTACAACTTACACATATCAGTGAATTTTTTGGTGTTGAATTTTCGTCATTTTGCAAGAAATAGGTATTTTTGAAAAAAGAATATTTCTCACAATTCCCTTTTTTTAAAAGCAAATGGCCAAAACTCATCACAATTGCCTACAATAACAAAGGGTGCTTAAGATTTTCTACCTTCATATTATGAATATTACCAAATTTGGCTAAGTATACTTATGGATGATTGTCACTTGAGCAACATCACAAAATTGAAACTAGAATCAATTTTGGGAATTATTGACCACATATTGATAGCATGATGATATATGTTCATTTACAAGATATGTTAACTAAGAAAGTTCTTCCCCAAAAGAGATTGTAAATTACCAACTAAGCTTAAATGATTTGTTTTTCACCCTTTTCAATACCCTCCTTTCAAAAGGTGGTAAAGTTTCTCTTACTTACTTAATTAGGAGAAATGAAAGTGCTACCAGTACACCTAAACCTCAAACCCTTTGAGCGTCCATTCTTTGGAGAAGGGGGGGGGGGGGAGAGTAACTCAAGCCTTAGATATTTCACCTAATTACAAATTTTTTTAAATAATCATGGAATAGCTACCAACCCATGAGAAATTGCAACATGAGCTAAATTAAAGAATAGAATTACAATAATATTTGAAAATGTGTTACCAAGGGAAAAAAACAAAGATAGCAAAGATAAATGTTCCTTTGGATTGAAACTAGAACTTCCCACCATAACAAATAGAAAAAAGAAAGAACAAAATTCTAGGGGACATAAATAAACTTGAACTTCCAACCCAAAAGCACAAGCAGTGATCTCACCTTTATTGGCTCTACACATCCCGAAAAGATTGCGCATTTCGCATTACACCAACCTGATTTTCATTAAATGAGTCAAAATTTTGAGAGAAGGTTAGATCACAGAAGAAGGTAGGTCACAAGTCAAGCAGTTGCTTGAGTGCTTACTGAAGGCATTACTAAATCTTCCTATTGCTTTGAAAAATGCATTAGAAATTCAGGATGAAGATTCTTTATATGGTTTTGCCCCTAAATATTGAACATATTATCGTTCACTCTTCTATTCCCACTAGTGGGAGCTAATGAAGTCAGTCAGTGGTGAATCATGGCAGCTTCATGTTGAAGGTGTTGGTCTAATATGTAGTGAGTGACAACAAATGTTATTACCACATTCATTCTTTGTCATGTGTTTTTTTTTGGGGCTTGGTTAGAGCTGACATTAAAATGGTTGCTTTGTGAAATGTTATATTATTGTAAATTCTTTTCTACAATCTCATAAATATTCCATTTGGAAATTTTTGTAGGCATTGTTAACACATTCCCATACTTGAGACCGAGTGAAACATGAGTGAATTAAACATAACATGTGCATTTGAAGATATGTACATAGCTATCATTTTTAGCCAATTTTTTAATCTTATATATGTTTTCTATGCTAAAGGTTGGCAATGTGATTAATACAAAAATATTTTGTTCATTTGTATTCTTGTGATTGGTGAATAGTCATACATGTTTGAAAGTCTTGGGCATGATTACATTATAAATGACTACATGTAATTGTTGTATTGTATTTTTTTGGTTTTATATGTCCTTTGATTAAAAGTAGTTGAGAGCCATGTTATCTTTGTGTAGAGATTGTAACATCTACAAGGACTTGAGGCATCTCACTCAATTACATATGTGATTTGCAACATCACATGAATATGGCAAAACCAAATTTGTTGTTTAAGTAATTAGGGCTTCACATGATTCTTATGTGGTTGATAGACTTTTTGATGGTGATACACTGGTGTTAATAAAAGGTAAAAAAGAGGATATGAGAAGGTGTTTCAATGCAACCATGCAATGACAATTGATTTTGATTTCACATCATGTGTTTATTAAAGTATCATAGATGTTAAATAAACACAAAAAACATACAATAAAAAAAGATATAAGAAAATATTGTATTATTATTGCAAAATAGTAATGCCAAAGAGAAAGAATAGAAAGAAAAAACCAACACTTATATTATAGCTAGAAGTTGCTAGAAAACAAAACTGCAAAGAAAATAAACGAGAATTTCAAAAAATAAATAAATAATTCTATCACTATTATTGGTCTAACATCTCTATTATAGATGTGACATGCTTTGTTACTTTACTCAGTGAAACAAACTTAATTCATGTTCAACACTCCCACTCATTGTGGAAAGTATGAAAAAGAGTTCACTAATGATCATTACCAAATTTTCCCACTTCAACGACATTTCAAAGACTAAGAAGAGAGCAAAAATAACAAAATTTATCAACTAGTAGGGCCTTGGTTAGTATATTTGACACTTGATGTTGAGTAGAAATCTAAGAGAGAATGACGTCTTTGCATTGTGAAAATTCTTGAAGCATGTGAAATTGGAGATCAATATGCTTTGTGTGTTGATGAAATTACGAGTTTAGCACAAGCCATATAACATATTGATTGTCACAATGTAAGGAAGTAGGCTCTTCTTGAAGATAACCAACACCAAAAAGAAATTTGCATAACCAAACTACTTATTTGGCTATAAAGCATGCTACAACATATTCACTTTCTATGGTTGAAGCAACTATGCATGTCTATTTTTGTGAAATCCAACAAATAGGAGCTTGCTTGATTGAGAAAAATTGTGCAACCACTCCTAGATTTTTGGTCATCTAGGTCATGAGCCCAATCCACATCAAATAAACAATACGTGTATTGATGTTGTGTTCACCACCATAACAAAGTGTGAGATGAACTATGTCGTGCAAGTAGCACAAAATGTGTTTGACTATACTAACATGAATATGTCGTGGTTGTTGATAGAATTGTGCAATTGTGCAAACTACATGTGAAAGATCAAGACATGTACCCATGGTAACATACAAATGTTACCTATGACTTGTTTCTATAAAAAATATGCATCAAAATGAACATATTCTTAATCACCTTTATTACAAAGTTGGACATTTGGATCGACTAGTGTAGAAACTAGTTTGGATTGGTCATAACCAAACTTGTGAAGAATATTAAGAATACAACAAGTTTGATTAACGTATATCATACATAACTCATGATTACATTGTATGTGAAAGCCAACCTAACAATCTTTGTGATCCAATTATAATCTTGAACTCCTAATTGAGGTAAGTAGCCATCTCAAGTAGCTTTGGATGGTGTTTACATATGCTTAGACCATCATCAACATAAATTGAGACCTAAAGCTTAGGAGCAAAAACAATGTAATAAACATAAGGGTGAGCAATGTTAACATAAATATCATACTTCAACAAAAATGCCTTGAATTTCATGTTCCACAATCAAGATGCTTGACAAAGGCCATATAATTAAAGACAATAAAGACAATAAACTTTACGCTCAACATTAGCTTGTCCAAAACCCAAAGGCTGAACCATGTAGATCTCTTCATTTAGATGGATGTAAAAAATCAATTTTGATGTCAAATTGAAGTAATTCCATGTCCTCTTGCGCATAAATAACGAGAAGTGTTTGTAGGTATTCATATTTCATAACTAAAAAAATATTTGGTCAAAACCAACACCTAGAGTCTAAGAAAATCCTTTTGCCACTAAGCACGTTTTGTAATGGGTAATGTTCCCATCACTATTGTACTTCAATTTGTAAACCCACTTGCATTGGATTGCAAAATACTTTGGAGGTAAATCAATATGAATCCATGTCTTATTCTCCATTAGTGCATCATACTTTTTGATCATGGCCTAATGCCAAGCTTCTCATTCCTCAAATTTCAAGGCTTCATAATAGGTATTAGGTTCCTAAATAGGACAAAATGTTCACATGTCTTCTTATGATTAACAGCAAAGAAGGCCAATTGTGGTGGATGCATGTACATGTCAAACTTGTTGATGTATTTGCGAAAACAAATGTTGCTACAACTACAAAGTCCAAATCTTTGTATTTGTTGCATCATAAACTTGGGCATGCGAGTATTGAGACCATCAAGAAAATGGATGTTGTAAAGATTGTTTCAAGATTATCTTTTGCTAATATGGATAAACCTTTTTGTTCTAGATGTGCACATGGGAAGAATAATCACTAGACATTCCAAAGCATATTTAGCCTGAACAAGTGTAGAAAGCAAGTGAATTTTTTCATGAAAATGTAATAGGTATGATGCAAGTTGATTCTATTGGTGGTAGTCATTATTATGTTTGAACAATTGGAAAACATCACTCTTGTGCTTCATGTAAAACATTATGTAAGAGAATTCATGAATAAGGAGTTTGAAGAATATCTTTTTTTTTTAAGGTATTCAACAAGAAACCATTGCACCTTATTGTTTAAAATAGAATGGAGTTGCGAAACGTGACAATTGCACTATTGTTGAAATGGCAAGGAGTATGTTGTATGCCAAGAACATGCATTTGAAGTTTTAATTAGTGCAACCATGCAATGACAATTGATTTTGTTTTCACATCATGTGTTTACATATTTGAAGAGAAACCTAGATTGTTGTGGATGTTTTAATGCTCATTGGCATGCTCAAATGATACAAAAAAATAGTGTTGAAGAAGGCATTGAAGATGGATGAAATATCAACATATGGAACACATTTGCAATGTAGGACCAATGAAATAACACATTGGAATACATTATCCATTTTCAAAGGTTGAATCACATTCTTTGTCTTTCATATCTATTCCTTTTGAAGCAAATTGAAGCTATTAAGATGCAAAAGAAGTCTATTACTTGGGTTGTAACTTTTGTTTCAAATAAACACTCTACCATTATTATTTTTATAGGAAAGATGTTAGGGTTTCATTATTGAACCAAAAAACATTGTCAATATCCCCAACCCAAGATGTAGTTATAAGTTCATGTGGAAGTGCAAATCAAATGCATGGCCTACATTTTTTAATTCATTAGTGAAAGAACAATTATTAGCATTTTTTGCTTTCAGCTCCTTTTGTAAAACCACCTCAAAACTTCATTAAAATCACACCTTCCAAGTGTGCACACTCGTGGTTAGAAGGCAATGCTACACAAATAAATTCATTCATTTATTTATGTGTTAGCTTTTTAATATTTGTTCCTAGAACTACAAACAATTTGTTGATCTTTCAGAGATGCATTGTTTTAATTGTTTAGTTTGTAAGGACCAAGCCCAATTGTAGGTGGGGAGACTTAAGTCAAAACAATCATTTGATTCAACATTTTTTTTCAAAATGTGACATTGATATTTTTGTATTGTGCAATTCCATTTCTATATTTGTATATCGTTGTGTAGGGATTGATTCAAACTTTGTATCCACATTTAAAGGGTAAGGAATTTCAATGATTGGTCTAACATTTGTAGTGATTGTGTTATGTGCTTCTAAGTTGCTACCATTTAATTTGCTAATGAACATGACTATTTTTTGTTTTTTTCTTCTTACTAGTGGTTAATGGATTTAGTGATTTTGCAATGTAGTCAAACAACATGTCTTCATCTCCCAACTCATATCAATTTATCACTCGATTGTCATCTAAGTCTAGTGACAAGTGGATGTTCAAGTACTAATTCTTATATGTGACCCTATATTTTTACTCACATAGTTTTCTAATACAAAAATAGATTGACCCCCGCCCCCCCCCTTAACCCCACTACCTGAAACTTATTTATCTTTATCACGCATATTTTTATCCATATCCAACAT
>Ga0116227_10010853_pt1 | contig 15646 bp, 6 predicted proteins | sample S1TSphgellanicum_FD_89693 | JGI IMG/M metagenome (GOLD analysis project Ga0116227, IMG submission 89693) | Host-associated microbial communities from peat moss isolated from Minnesota, USA - S1T2_Fb - Sphagnum magellanicum MG | ecosystem: Host-associated > Plants > Peat moss > Unclassified... | reverse complement strand
GCAGCATGTCATGTAAATTTGCCGATACTGCTGTCACATGGACATGAGCATCGCACAACCCTGGAATGACATATGCACCCCCAAGATCTAGTAGCATGTGCCTCTCCCCCACCTTTGTACACACCCCCCATATTACTTTGTAATCAGATTTCATGCATGTATGAAACTCACTCCTTCACACTGTTATTCAACATCTCCCTCATACTTCACTCGGGAAACAAGAAGGTGCTCACAAGCTCAGAGAATCACTCAAATGCTCAACCACACACACACATTTTCCCCCTAGAACTGCACAATTGACCTACATCGAATCTCACATATCATCATGGATACCATCAAGAGGAATCTTATGCTCACAAATTGCAAATCCTCCAGCAAGTCTTCCAGCTGGAAATGAAATATAAAAAGGGACTTTTATATCTTAGTTTGTGCAGGATGCACCATACAAAACATTCTGACCTAAAATTCAGCAACCCTAGAACAGATCAAATGCAAGGATTAGAGAACAAAATGGGAAGAGGAGGAGGACAAGGAGGAGGAAGGTCTGTGTTCTTTTTGCCCCCTTCCTACAGGCTCAGAAATTCCTAACTTCCTGCACTGCAAAGATCAAATGGGTTGGTGGGTGGCTTAGCTGATGACCCAATTGTAGCTGGTTTGGCTAGAATGGGTTGCGATTCTTTGTGAAGAAGAGAAATCCACAGCTTACGTGATAACCTAATTGTAGCTAGTCTGGCTAGAATGGGTTGCAATTGTTTGTGAAGAAGGGAAGGAATCCACGCTTACCTGATGATCCAATTGTAGCTAGTTTGGCTAGAAAGAGTTGCAATTTCTTGTGAAGATGTTGAGCAGGGAGTTATGCTGGGGTAATGGGTGGGTGTTAAAAGAGATGAGCAAGGTTACCTGAGAAGGTGGAGGAGGAGGAGCAGAAGAGCCCACATAGAGAATGCGCTTGCCACGGATCAAGAGATGACAAGCAGGCGTGACTTCCACTACCCCCTGCTGCATGGTGATGGCATTACAGTTAGCCAAGTGAAGCGTGGAGCTTGCATTGCTACTGCTGCTATTGCTGGTTGTCGCCATCTCCTACTCGAAATGCTTCCGCTTCACCTCTTGATTTGTCGCCAACACGCACAAATAGGTGGGAGATTACTAATACCAAACCACCGGGACCAATCATTATGATTGGCCACAGGGAGAAGCAGTCATATCATAATTATTACACTCTTCTCTGGTGGCAGGTGAATAAATTTTTTCAGTGCCTTTACTAGCCTCAAGAAACTTTGCAAAAATGCTCGGTCAAAGCATTTTGCTGAGCCAAGCCGGTATGTTTTGATTTCTCTTCATCCAATTGTAATGCGCAGGGTCACATAGTGAGTATTGCTGCGGATGCTCTAACCTGAATGTCAAGCCTTTTTTTTGGGGGTGATGTTGCATCAGTGGCAATCATTAATTTTTTTGGTGGCGTATTTTCGCCATTTTGCTGAAAAAAAAGTCCCAAGCAACACTGTCAAGGGAACTTTTGAAAAAATTCCCAAAAATTCACCACATTTTGAGGAAGAAGATTATGAAATCGTCAAGAATTTTGAAGGAATTGGGCAGATTTGTAGCTGTAGTCTTTCAAAATTGTCATATTTAATTAGTAGGTTCTACTGGTTTGTCATCATGTAATAGGATTCTTAGATTTTTTATTTCTTTATTTGTCTTGTAACCAGATTTGGTTCTTCTTGTGGCTGATCGCCACTTTTGGAGCATCATGAAAAATTGGGAGAAGAAAAAATACTGGTGATGATGATCCCAGAAAGGATTTAGCATTGATGCTGACAAGTTATTAGAAAACCCTCAAAGGAGTAGAGACTCTGGTCAGAAAACAGACTTAACACTAGGAACCTGTCTAAATCTGATGAACTCTTTTTTGGGGGTGTCATTGATAAAAAATGAGGAAATGTTTAAAAATCTACAAAAGCATATTCTTCTTCTTTTGATTTTTTTGGGTACCAGTTCATCTAAACAAACCAAATGGCTGCTAAGTATATAAGATTAAGTGGCCTGGATCCAATGACACTTAACAATTTGCCAGAGGCAAACCTTACCAATAAAGGTCAACAAACCTACTCGAGAACTTTCACTTCAAGTTGAAGTCAATCCCATTTAGTTTCAATATATTTTATTTGTTGGGGTTAATTGTTTTTTTTTTTTCACTCCATGTTTGTCGTGGTTGTGGATTGCTGAAAATTCGAGCATTGATGGCATGGTGGTTTTGTTGCCTTGGCCTTCCAACACAAATAGGATGGCCAAATTTATCTATTTCCATGTGAAGCCCATGTTTGTTGTCCAAATGTTAGTGAAACAACTATTTAGTCACGTAACTTTTGATGCATCCATTGATCTTGCACTCCCACCTTGACGATTGACCCCTTGTGTACTTAATCTACATTTTTCATTGCATGATTTGGTGGTCTTTTTTCATGATCACTTTCATGCAAAACCATCCCAGCCTTAACAAAAACATCTTATCAAATGAATGTGAATATCGATAAAAAAGATGAAATATTCATTTATAAACCATGAAGGGTTTGTAATCAAAACATCAAATAGATGTTGAGGATATTGTAATCAAACTAGCAAGGAAATGTTAAACATGATGAGGGTATTGCAATCCAATCAGCAAGTAAATGCTAAACATGATGAAGGTTTTGCATTAAAAAAAATTAGACAAAAAATGGGGATGGGTAATTTTTTGCCTAATTTTCTTTTTGCAATGTTTGGAGTGAATGCATGGTATGGTGCTTCATTTTAGGTAGAAGCTCCACTCCATAGGCGTCCATAAAATTTATGTTAAAGAACATGGTTACTTGTTTATCATAATTTATGATTATAATCATTTATAAATTGATGTCATACATTTTTGAACATTCATATTCTATTTTAAAACTTAAATATAATGATGATCACATTAGCCATTTTGATGGATGCAACTTTTTTAAAACCATAATACTTGGAAAAATGTTTTATAAAATCCATATGAATAATGGCCCTTTTAGATATTTCATAATCAAGCACTTTTAGCACAAAAAAATTGAAAGAAAAGATAGTTTGTAACTCATAAGGACTTATGAAAATAAGGTCAAATTTTAATCATTTTAAATTTGATAAAAAAAAAATTGTGAAGGATTTCAAGAAAATGGTCCCATATACATGTTATTTATTTCATTCTTCAACTTATACTTAGTCATTTAAAATCAACTAAATTGAAATTTACTATGAATACATTGATGTTATACCATTGTAGTTGGGAAAGTAGTCCATACATTGTCCTTTCAAAAGTCCATTATTAACAATAGGGGTAACATTTTCAAAATAAAAATATTACATTTGTAGTTTCATAATCAAATTATGAATTTAGAATCAATTATCAATTAACAAATTGAAACATACATTTATCACCACATCCATTTAAACAAAAGATACCCTAAAGAAATATGAATACAACTCCATAAGTGAACCACCTTACCAAGCATTCACCTTTTGTGTTACATAAAACTTTTTAAGATTTACCTTCAAGAATAGGTGTATATAAAACCACTTTTTCTTGTACTTCAATTTGCTCATCATTTGTTACATCACTCATTTGTTGTTGATTATCGCTAGTTGACATTTTCTCTTGGTGTCTAAATTTCTTTCAAGGTCATACCATCTTAAAAAAAGGGGTTAATTAATGTTTTGCTATCACCATTAGCATAGAGCTTCAAAAACAAAGATTTGAAAAAAAATATAAAAGAAGGATGGTAACTTATCTAGTTGAATTTGATGTAGCTTGATATGATTTGTTGACACCCAACGTGTCCTATTACAAGTTTATTATACCCAGAAGCAATTTGTAGCAACAATAATTAATTAAATATTTGAAGACTTAAAAGTTTAATAAATTAAAATTTTATAAAATATTTTTTATTATAATATTTTATTGTTAATGTTATTATTATTATTATAAAATTTTCTTTTATTATAAAATTTTATTATTGTATTTAAATTTTATTGAATTTTATTATTTACATTAATTTATTCCAAAATTCATTTTCTTATATCTACTTTTTATAATTAAAAAATTACCTTTCTTTTTTAAAAATTCATTTTTTAGAAATACGACATGTTGCCACATGTTGACTTTTTGTTGAACTAAAAAAGAAGACGATAATGAACAACATGTTTATCATTGTCTTCTTTGTTTTGAAACAAAAATTAAAAAAACATGACAAGCACATGACTCATCATCATCATTTTTTGTTGCAAAACAAAAGGTTAAAAAAAATAATGATGATAAGTTACGCATTTATTGTAATTTTTTTAATAATCAAACAAACACAAAAAATAATGATAATGAACACATAATTTTTCATTGTACTTGTTTGTTATAAACAAAAGGTTACAAAAAAATGAGAAGATGGTTGTCGTAACCTTAGCCTTGGGTTCACAACCAAGGCAAAGACTTACAAAGGTGTAGGCCAAAAGAGAGACCGGGAATGCAAGAGAGTGTGAAGAAATGAACCCCCACATTCCCAAATGAGCTCCCACTTTGGGAGTTGGAGTCCCAATGGATTCACAAATCTTCATAGGGCGATCGCATGGGTCAAAATTCATTCGATTGAGAAATTAATTATATCATTGGAAAGTTCTTGGAACGTAAATGTCTAAATTGGGCTCACATGACCCATTTGAGTATTTTAAACCCAAGTTATGGCCAAAAGAAGGGTCGGGAGTCAAATTGTCAATTTGACTTTTGATCACTAAAAGTCAAGAATCACCATGACTTCCTTGCGTAAAGGTGGCGTGCGACATACCGTTCGAAAGCTCTTGATAAGAGTTACAACTTTGCTTTAGACCTCATATTAATCGAAGGTCTACACACAAAGTTATGGGCCTTCAAAATCACAAAAGTCCCAATTTTGAAAATTTTAGGACTCCCACTTGGGAGTCCCAGGACAAAAATGACATTTGGGTGTTGGTCCTGTGACTAGGCATAGAGTATACTATAAGGGGGAAGGTGGTGGCTTCCCCCAAGTGTGGGTTGTGATGAGTCTTGTGAGTCTATGTTTGCTCGTGACTCATTTGTGCACCAAAAGTGCTCCAATTATGCACTAACCAATTTGTTGTTTGGTTTATACAGGTCCATGTGAGTAATTGAATTACTTGTCATTCTTCCTAGTCCCCATCCTGGAGCTCTAACACACCCTTCTACCCCCAAAGTGTTGTGAGTCAGGGAGTGTGCCTCAACTTTTTATCCTTCTACTGTTTTCACATTTAAACTCGTAGTTGAGTCTATCAAGGAGTTTGGGGTGGTGCGTCAATGATGATAAACTACATTCATCATCATCTTTTTTGTAGTGAGACACAAATGACAAAAGAAAGAAAATGATAACAAGTTGGGTGTTCATTGTCATCTTTTTTGCAAGGGGATACACATAGAAAGAGAAAAGGATGATGAAGAGCACTAAACTCCTTGTCATCTTTGTTTGTTGCAAACAAAAGGTTACAAAAAAATTAAAAAATAATGACGAACTATGCTTGTCATCATCTTTTCAATAATGAGACAAGCAATAAAAAAAAGGACAACAATGGGCTAGGTGCTTGTCATTATCTTCTTTGTAAGGGGCCAAACATATAAAGAAAAAAGGAGGACAATAAATGCCCAACTCATTGTCGTTGTTGTTTGTTGTAAAAAAACATACGAAGAAAAGAAGATGAGGATGAGTGAATGTGTTCATTGTTGTCTTCTCTACAAACAAATATACATACACAAAAATAGACGATGACAAGTGTGTAGTTCGTTGTCATCCTCTTTTTTTCAAAAATCAAGTTTAAGAAAAAGGACGATGATGAGTTGTGCACTTGTTGTTGTCTTCTCTACAATCAAAGAAACAAACACAAAAAATGTTTTTGGTGTCTTCAAAAATCAAGTTTTATTAGAAAAAAACTTTATGTGCAAGGGGATAGAGAAACCATCTAGAAAGAAAGGGTCATAGTTTAAATATAAAAAAAGACAAAAAAAGTTTACAACAACTTGATGTGTGTTGTCTTCTTTGTAAGGCAACACAAAAATATATGCAAAACAAATAAAACAAAAAAAAGGATGTACACTTACATATGAATGCAAATGCATGAATGTGAAAAATAATTTTTCATGCATTACAGGTCTTCATAAAAGTTCTTCACATTCCTTATAAAAAACTTTTTCATATGAATGAGTTTTGGAACAATTTTTTTTGCAACTTGTTATAATAAATGCCTATACTTGTCCAAATACATGACATGTTTTTTTCTTGTTCATTTTTGAGTAAATATGAATTTTTGAAAGTGTCTTAATTCTTTGTAAATTTAATCATTACTACAAAATGTGGGTGCAATTCATTATTCCCCATTCATTAGACCAGTGAATTCATTATTTCTTCACTAGTCTCCATTCAGTACAACTAGTGAATTCACTCAAAATCTAGTGAAATCACTTAGTGTACATGCACACCTTTTGTTGTAGTGAGTGTTTTGTTTTTAAAAATGATAATAATTTCAAATCATAATCAATTTTTACATTTTTATGTTTTTTTGTCTAATAAAATACAACTTTTAAAAAAACATCATGTACATTTAACCCATTTATGTGTGGTAAAAGACTTTTGAAGTTTTAAAATTCTAGATCAATTTTGGAAAGTTCTTTGAATGTTTGAAGTTTTACAATTCCATATATCTTAGGGTATGAATGTTTTTAATTTGGTTAATAAGTCCTTAATTTTTTCCCATCAAATGTGATTTATTATATGAGTCCTTTTGATAGTCTTTTGTAAAATTGACTCTTGTTTGACACGTTCCTATACACTTTTCAAGGTCTTAAATAAAAACTTAAAACTTAAAATTTCATCAAATGGATTTTTGGTTTGAGTTCCTAAACATTCAAATGAATGAAAAAACAATAACTTACCATGGTTTTAAATGGAAAAACTTAAATATTTATCAAATTTTGACTTTGTTTTTTTTGGTAGTTCGATGCCCTTTATGGCTCGTTGGATTATGATTGCACCCAATTGAAGGCATTTGTCATGTCCAATTGGAAAAAAAAACTAATTGGTGTGAAGGTTCAAAATGCACTTGATGTCATGGATTATTGCCTCACATTCACCTTTGGTTGCTACTTCAAATTGGTGTTGGGAAAAATGTGTCGCAAAAGTGTTGCAAAATTGGAGGCATAAAGTGCAGCTTGTGAATTGATGTAACAATTCCCCTTCGACAATGGGACAAACTCTACATGAGGGCTTGGTCATGGTTAAAAGGTGAGTTGCCCCAAGGACACGTGCAATTTGACATGAAATGTGACCTTGTGCGATATGGGAACAAAGTTGAAACGATTGTGAAAATTTATATTTAGAATATTTTGGGTGAAAACATTTTTGAAAGTGTTCAAATATAATCCTAAAAGGAAGTCACTTGCAAATAAATGTGATATGCGTTGGGAATATCAACTTAAAGGAATCATATAAAAACTTGAGGTCTCAGTTTGGCTCGTAGTTTTTTACAAAAAATGGAAAGAAGCCATTTGATTCAATATGTAGAACAATGAGAGTTAAGGTGGTGTTAAATCATGTGGGTGCAAAAAAAAATGGTGCTAAAGCATGAGTTGTTTAAGAGTATTCCCCTACACATTCAAGAACAAAATTTTGGAGAAAACATTTATGAGTTAGAAGATCATGTTGGGGAGGTATTGAACTCAAACTTGCTGCCAAAACTTGGGCTTGTAAGAAAAAAATTTCTTACAGGTTTTTCCAATTCATATTAGAAAATGTTTGAGTTGATCTATGTTCCCTTATGCTTAGTTGCCCCCATCGAGGGGGTAAAATAAAACACCATTAAGGTAATAAGAAGAGCAAATGCCAAGCTACCACATCATAAGGGTCTTGTGCTAACTTATTTAATGAAAAATAAAATACCATTTATACATCATGTTGTAAAGTAGTAGGGATGCAAATGTACAGCTGAGGACAATGAAAGCTTAAGTGGAAGGATTTGAAGAAATCCAATGTCCAAACCCAAGACCAAGTTAATGCAATTGGGGTGGGGGTAAAGGAAGGTAAAGGGCCATGATGGTCATGTAGGTTTGGATTAGATGAATTGCATCCTTGATAGGAACATTGGTGATGAACTAACCTCTCAAAGGGTAAATTCACATCCACATGTAAAGCAAGAAGTTTTAAGTGAAAGTTGCAAGCGCGTTTGGGGGTTTGATCATGAATATGTGCATTATTTAAGGTGGAAGGGAGAAAAGGTTTTAAATGTGCATTATTTAAGGAGATTAGGAAAGTGTTGGGTTGGGACCCCACATTCACATGAAGGGTTAGAAGTTGGTAGGGGGAGTTAGTGGGTGGTATGTGATTTGTTTGAAAATTGTTGGTCACATTGTTCGAAGATTACATATTTCTACACACTAATCCTAAACCTACGAAACCAACCACACAACATATACACTTTTGAAAACTACTATGAAAATATTAAATACACAAAAACTTCCAGACTTCTATTTTTCACACTACCCAACTAAAGCAATACACAACCTTCATGCCTAGGATGGAACTACCCAACTAAAGTAGTACACAACCTTGATGCTTGGGATGGAAACACCCCAGTCTCATAAAAAGCTTGTGGGGTAGTGGAATGTGGTAGAAACAAAAAGAATTATGGGGAATTCAACAACCTATGATAATGGCTATGATAAATGTCGTCTTTGTTGTTACAAGTCTACAAATTTGGCTATGTGTGAGGCTATGTGTAGCTATGATCATAACAACCTAATGGAAAGATACCCTAATCACTAAATCATAAAACATTCGATATTACAAATGCTTGATTCAAACACATCTAGATTTGATATCTTCAACCCAGAGCAACAACAAGAAATGTATTTTATTCAGACATCCACTTGTGTGACATTGAAGCGCCTCCATCCTCTTCTTCCTCCCATTGTTATCACTACCATTGTTGTAGACCTTTGTGAAATCTAGCAGGAGTCTAGTTCCATAGTTCTAAAATCAGTTGGAAAGGTAAACATATTATCACACTTCTCAATTTCCTAGCTTCCCTAGATTGCTGGAATTCCTACAATATTGATATGCAACAAAGAACAAAATCAACTAGCATTGGTTTATACCAGTGTTGTTCAGATCTGGGTTTCCAACTGGATCCACATTTGGGTCCGGGTCCAAATCTAAGAATCAGATTCAATGATCTTATGCAGGAAAAGACCAGCCGATAAAACCCAGACCCTACCTTAAAATTGAGACCAGTCCTTGGAAAAGCCAAGGTTGGCTAGTTTAACTTGAAGATCTTCTGATCCTTAATGCAAGGTTGGAGACTTAAATCTAAATAAGGTCTCGGTAAGGTTTAAAACATAATCAACAGTTGAATTTGATGCACTTTGCATTCCTTTAGGAAAAGCCCTTCCCTTTGGACACCTTTGAAGGTTTCCCCATTGAATAGTTGGTCAACAATATTCACAAGTAACTAGCAATGTACATTAATGTAAGATGGACGCTCATTACAATTTTTATAGGTTCTCTCATTACAGCCTTGGGCAATGCATATGTGATAAAACTATGGTGCTACTTGCCATTAGGTTAAAAATGACGAATTGTTTTTTTCCAAGTTTGTAGCCCCACAAACTTTGGGGGGCCATATCTCTGGTCTTATTAACCTTCCTCCTGTGCACATTCAGTCCAAAGGATTCATTCATCTGGTCTCTGGACACATCTTGCAGCACCTCCTTTCCAAAACCAACTCTAACCTATATATTCTGCACAATGTTCTGTAATACATTACAAGTTCTGTATTTCAAGACCCATGTGCTATTTAGCCCTGTAAAATGCACTTGGCAACAAATCAAAGTTAAGCCTCTTGCAAAAGGAAAGGGATTAGTCTATACTGCACGCACTCAAAGTGTGGCTTCCACCTGCACATCTATAAATCGAACCCATGCGAATCCATTCATATCCCATGCAGCAGACACCCATCTTCCTCAGCTTGGCCTGAATGCGTTGCTTTTCTCTCTGTTTAAGTTCCTCCTGCTTGCGTCTGAACTCAAGTTCACGCTGTTTCAGTTCCACAAGCTTCCTTGCTTCCTGGGCTTTGCGCTCAGCTTCCTCACGACGCCTCTTGTCCTCAGCCTGACGCACCAATTCTTCAGCTTGCCTAGCTTCCTCCAAAACTCTTTGCTTGGCTTCGTCCAGTTGTTTAAGCTCCTCCTTAGCTTGCTGCTCTTTTTCCTTCTGATGTCGAATGGCTGTTTGAAGATCATTCCAAATTTCATCTGACACTCCAGCATCCCGCATAACAGTTCCATCTACCTCGTCATCATTGTCTGTTATAACTTCAGCATTTGGGTCATGAAGCAATGGGGTAACACTCCCATCAGATGCTGAAAGCTGTGACATTTTAGACTCAATCTTCACAAGTTCAGCAGGTAGGCCCCAAGACTGACTTGCTGCTTCAGGTTCATGATTCGGCTCATTTCCCAAAGTTGGCAACAGCAATGCATCAGTGGTGGACTTCCTCTTCTCCAACATGAGCTTCATACAGAACTCCACATGGTCTGTGCTGACCTTAAAGGTGTCACCTGCAGAGATCTCTTGGCTGTCTTGATGCGCTGCAATGTGTCGAATAATGTCCTTGGACAGTGAACTGATGTCTCGACCATTGCCCCATCCTGGTGCCATTTGTAAATCTTGCAAAATCTTTGAAAATTTGATTTTGACATGATCAAAATCTGGGATTTCAAATCCCTCATTCATCAAGCTCTGGTTGAGTAGCGAGGAACACTCATCCACCGAAAAATGCCGAAATGTCACAGCTTCGTGGAAGCGACTTGACAGGCCTGCATTTGCTTGCATCAACCTTGCAATGTCATCTTCATAGCCAGCCAATATGACAACTAGCTTTTGATGAAATTCTGGCTTGGTCAGCTGATCCACTAGCTCATCCATTGCCTCCTGAGCGAAGGATCCATGTTTGCCAGGGTTAAGCCGGTAAGCCTCATCAATGAACAACACTTTACCCAGAGCCTCTTGAAGCTTCCCAATAGTTTTCGGACCAGTTTGGCCAACGTACTGTCCAACAAGGTCAGATGCAGAAGCTTCGACAACATCATCTGAAGCCAGTATTCCCAATGAGTGGAATAACTTGCCCATCCGACGTGCCACAGTTGTTTTGCCTGTACCAGGAGGGCCAATGAAACGGAAGTTGGTTGGGACATCCTTGAAGGAGTCACGGCCCATCTTGGTTGCCAACTTAATGCTGCTTTTGTACTGCTCCATTTGCTCAATAATGTGGTCACAACCAATCAAACCAACAAACAGTCCCCCAATATCAACATCATTTCCAACATTACCATCATTCCAATCTGGGTTGAAATCTTCAGGAATCAGCTCTATCTGTTTTGCCCTCTCTGATGCACTCAATGCCCGTTGCCTGTGTTGCAGCCGCTGAATTGCTGTTGTCAACAGATTTTCGACCTCCCCACCGTTTCCAAAGTTGGGCCGACAACGACGTTGATTCAATACAGAAATGGCAGCTTTCTGTGCATCATGTGAAGCTATGATTTCCTTCTGCCGTAACTTCAGATTCAAAATCCGCCACAACTCATCAGCAGTAAAGTCACTGAATTTGAATGCATCTTCCATGGAAAACCGGCGAGCTAAACCTGGGTTGGAATTATTGATCATTTTCTCCATCTGTTTTTCGTAACCAAGAAGTAGCACACACCGATCATCTCCTGGGACGTTCTGCACTTCACCAACAATTGTATCAATGACAGCAGCCTTGTATGGATCTGAAAACCCACCACCTTCATGCTTAGAACCTGCACCATGATAGAGACCATAAGCCTCATCAATAACTAGGACTTTCCCAATTGTTGCTTGCAAGATCCCCCTTGTCCGCTCCTCTGATTGACCAAGTACTGATCCAACAAAGTCACTTGGTTTCCTTTCAACAACTTCCCCATTGCTCAACAGCCCAATGTCCTTCAAAATTTGACCATACAACCTTGCAACGGTTGTCTTTCCAGTACCAGGGTTGCCCAAGAAAATCCTGTTCAGTGCTACTTCAAGAAGTGGTTGTTCCAGCTTCTCTCTCTCAGCATTTGTTTTGACCATCTCAACAAGACTCTCCACACTCTGCTTGACACTTTTCAAGCCAATCATGTCCTGCAATTGTTTCCAAGCCTTGCTGTTTGACAATGCAACAACAGGATCTGGTCCTAGGAGATCCTCCTGAGAAAGGAAAAATATATCTGGGATTTGACCCTCTTTACTTTCCTTGGCAACACGAGTTGCTTGCCGTTCCAAAACCCGGTCCACTAAAATCTGAACAGCACGTGCATTCCCAAACCCTACCCGACCTCGTCCCTTCCCAAGACGCTTGATGAGGATCCGGAGTGGCTTTCCATCTAGTCCATCCTCCAAGTGAAAACTTTGGTCTCCAAACTTCTTCTTCAACACCCCATGCATAATGCTCATCAGCTCAGCATCTGAGTAATCTGCAAATTTCAAAGTATAGGGGAAACGGCTAGGCAGACCCTCATTATGTTCAAGGAGCTTTTCCATCTTTTGCTGATATCCAGCCATGGCAACTACAAGGTGACCCAGATTCTTCTCCACCTCTGCTACCAGATAATCAAGAACCCGCTTGCCTTGCAACTCTGTTTTGGGATCCAGTTGGTATGCTTCATCAATGAAGAGGACCCCATCACCACCATCTGAAATATCCTTCAGCAACTTCTTGAGTCCATCGACACCTTCATTGACAAGGTCCGCACCACTGGTCTCCATGAAAGCTGTACCAGAAAGAGCACCAAGGGAAACCAGGAGTTTACCATAGAGTCGAGCAACAGTGGTTTTTCCTGTACCAGGATTACCACAACAAACAATGTTCATGCGTTTGTCTTTTAGTGACAGTTGTTGTCTTTTGGCTAAATCTACTGACAAATAGATGTGAAGGAATTGCTCCTTGACCGCTTCAAGCCCTGTCATCTTCATGAGAGTGTCTAAAGTCTCATTGCGAGCCATTTTGACATTCTTTTCAGACTCCCAAGCTGCTTGAGCAGCAGACACATTTGAATCTTTTGCTGAATCATGGCCACATGCCAGCATGCCCTTCGTTCTTCTTAATACAATCTCTTGGCACTCTTCCTCCCAAAAGGTAGGCAGCAACAGATCTGATCCACACTTGTGGAGAACAGCTAGAAATGCCAGCCCGTGGCCACATGCCATGCTTCCAAATTTAGCATCAGCTTCCAAATCTCCATGGGTAGAACTGAATGAAGCAGCCCAGTTCAAAACAAAACACAAGGTATAACAATGAATAAGGATATTGTGACCTGAAGAGTCAAAAATCTGCCCTGTCTCTTCCTGACTCTTCAAGTCTTCCACCAATGTCATGTCACCCAGGCAAGCACGGCATAGTGCAGACAAGCTCATTGCATCTGGAAACTGGCCATGGTCAAGCTTTGCAAAATATTGCAGTGCTGTACTGACTTTCCCATCAGATAGCAATTTGAGACCATGACCCAGTTTAGGGGACACTTGTACTTCAGCAAGAACTGCTGGATTCAACCATTCAGATCCATGCATTCCCTTGACTCCAAACACATCTTTCAAGCAATGTGGCAGTTGCTCTAGCATCTTGATCATGTGAGGAAGATCGTCTTCTCGGAGAATATCTGCAAGCATGCATTTGTTCCCAATTACAGAAGTATCAGTTTTGCTCTTCAGCTTCAAGGTAGCATCCTTGACTATGTCAGTTGAGCATGACAAAGGTTTTTCCTTGCTGACTCCACCACTCTTCTTGGAAGTAGCTGTGAGAGTTGATTGGAGATTGGCAAGCAAACGGTTGGCGGACTCTCTGGATTGCACTACCTGTTGCTGCAGCAACTCTTTGCTGGTACATTCCTGCAGCTTCAATTCTGCTTCCAATTTCTCCTTTTCAATAAGCAATGTCTGCAGACTGAATTCACGCTCCTGTCTATTCTTGAACTCGTCCAATTGCCTACGCTGCTCGAGGATTTCAGCTTCGGCCTTTGCTCGTTCTAGCTCATATTGAGCCTTCCGTTGAGCTTCCTCGAATGCAAGCTGTTGCTCATGCTTTCTTCGTTCCTCCTCTTGTCTCTGCAAATCTTTACATGTTTGGCACTGTGGTTTGTCCTGGTAACACTTGTACTCCAGCACATGCCCTCTTGAACAAGACATGCTGCACAATGCCTCACATTTTTTCTTGCTGTGATCACATACAGGATGACACTTCAGAGGACACTTGTGGAGCCCACATGCCAACATACTGTCACAAGGGGTTAGACATCCACCATTTGGAACAAGCTCATCAAACTGCTCTGGTGTTGATGGCAATGCTGTGCAATTTGGATGCCTTTGACAGTAGGTTGGGAGGCCAGGAAACACATGGCCTCCTTTGTATAACATGTCAAGTAAGATCTGCCAGGTTTGTCTTCCTGGCTTATTGGAACCTTTTCGAAGAGTCTGAGCATTACCCAAGAGAATCATTCCATATCGTGCACGAGAGAGCAAAACATTGACCCTCTCAGGGACTGCCAAAAACCCAATCTGCCCTTTGTCATTGTTTCGCACCAGGGAAATAAGAACAACATCAGCTTCTTCTCCTTGGTAATTGTCTATTGTAGCAATTCTAATGGAGGGTTTTGCTGCTCCATTTTTCACAGCACCATCTGCACTGATTGGGTCCTGCTCAACTTGACTTAGGTCATCTGCATCCTTATCATTGAGCACTGCCTTGAATTGGGCAAGAGCTGCACGGATGACTCTCAGCTGACCAAGGTAGGGAGTAAGCACCACCAGTTGGTGTGTATTGTAGCCCTGTTGCAGCATGTAATGCACCAACTTTGGGATCATCTTTGCTTCATGATTGTTTTGCTTGGAAAGCCCATCCTCACTTGCCTGCTTGATGCCAGTGTCCTCACCTTCTGGGTATTCATGATCAATGAACACTAGGTTTTTGCTGACCCCCTTAAGTTGCGGGTAGTCCTTCACCTTCTGACTATCCCGCAACTTAGGATAAGTCAGTGTACGCACAAGCTGTGATATTTCAGGCCGCATCCGATGCTGCAGTTCAAGCGTTGTGCATGGATAATCTGCCAAGCATAGGCGTTCAAAAAGTGATCGGTTCAAGTCATATCCATGATCCGATTCAACTTGCAACTTGTACAGGTTGACCTTAGGACGCAGCTGCTTGTGGTCTCCTATCATAATCACATGCTTGCAATGAGAAGGCATGCTGGCCAAAACATGAGCTTCCAAAATCTCACCAGCTTCTTCCATTAGAAGCACCCCTGCATGGACACTTTCCAGTTCGGCCCAAAAGTTTGCTGCACCTGTCGTGGTGCACCCAATGATTCGCTTTGACTGTAGCACGTTAATTTTCTCCTTTGATCTGAGCTCTTTCAAAAGTGCTTGAGCCTCATCAAACTTTGACACTAGATCGATTAGGTCATCTATCAATGGCTCAATCATCTCCCTTTTCCATGCTTCAATTAGCAAGTCTCTTTCTGTGGCAGACTTCTGCCACAAGCTGTCAAAAGCTTGCACTT
>Ga0116227_10010850_pt1 | contig 15648 bp, 17 predicted proteins | sample S1TSphgellanicum_FD_89693 | JGI IMG/M metagenome (GOLD analysis project Ga0116227, IMG submission 89693) | Host-associated microbial communities from peat moss isolated from Minnesota, USA - S1T2_Fb - Sphagnum magellanicum MG | ecosystem: Host-associated > Plants > Peat moss > Unclassified... | reverse complement strand
TTCGACCGTGCAGGAAATAACGCTGAAACCGGGCGAAACAGTGACAGTGCAGTCATTGAATCTTTCGATGCAGGGCTGCTTCGTCCGCCCGGATGATTTGCCGGCCGACGCTACGGCGCATCTGAAGATCGAGGATACGCGACCGGATAATCCGGGGTTCGATGGGTGGATTTTGAAGAACGAGCCTTCGCTGAATATGCTCGAGCATCCGGTTTATGATGTTCAGTTGGTTGGGTGTGGGTAGAAAGCAAGAAAGCACTTCTTTTTGAAAAAAGAAGCAAAAACTTTTGGATATGGCAGGGATGCTCTCCTGTTGGATCTTGATGGTACGATCATCGATATCGCGCCTACGCCAGACGCGGTGACGGTGGCGCCTGGGCTGCTGGACAATTTGCGGATTTTGCGCGACCGGTGCGGCGGGGCGCTCGGCATCATCACCGGCCGCAGCTTGCGCGAAGTCGATGCGCTGCTCGGCGGCATCCCGACTTCGGTCGCCGCGGAGCACGGCACGGTGCTGCGCCATGCGCCCGGCGAGGCGCCGGTCATGCACGATCTTGGCGATGTTCCCTCCGAATGGCTGGCACAGGCGGAGCAGATTGCCGCCGCAAATCCCCGCGTGGTTTTAGAGCGCAAGCGTCACGGTTTTGTCCTGCATTACCGTGGCGCACCGTCGGCCGGCGCTGCGATCGAGCAGGTTCTGCGCAAACTTCTCGATGGCGTTGCGGGTTTTACGCTGCTGGCGGCAAAGATGGCGTGGGAGGTCAGGCCCGCCGGCGTGGACAAGGGCTTGGCTGTGCGCGCCATCATGGCCCGCGCGCCGTTTGCGGGACGCCTGCCGGTGTTCGTGGGTGATGACATTACCGATGAGGACGGGATAGAGGCAGCGGTATCGTTGGGCGGCGCTGGTTTTCGTGTTGACGACATGTTTGGCGATCCCGCCGGCGTGCGCGCCTGGATCGCGGATCTGGCCCGATCCCCGCTGGCGTTTTGATCCGCGCATCGTAGGATGGGTCTTGACCCATCATTGCGCGCGCCAAACGCGGGGCGGCCAGGCCGCGGTGATGGGTCGAGACCCATCCTACGGTGTTGAGGTTTGCGCATGAAAATTCTGGTTCTGGGCTCTGCCGCAGGCGGCGGCTTCCCGCAATGGAACTGCGCCTGCCGCGCCTGCGCGCGCGCAAGAAGCGGCGATCCGGCGGCCAGGCCGCGCACGCAGGTCAGCGTGGCGGCGACGGCCGATGACGCGCACTGGCTGATCATCGGCGCGTCGCCGGATTTGCGGCAGCAGATTTTGCAGACGCCGGCACTGTTTCCGCAAACAGGCGCCCGCCATTCGCCGATCGCCGGCGTGGTTCTGCTGAGCGCGGATGTGGATGGCATTGCCGGCCTGCTGGTGCTGCGCGAGCAACAGGCGCTGCGCATTTTCGCACCCGCGCCGATCCTGGAAATTCTGGCGCAGAACCAGATTTTCGCTGCCCTCGACAGCAGACTTGTCGAACGCATCGATCTCGCGCCGAACACGCCGATCATGGCGGCACCCGGCCTGACGCTGACCCTGCTGCCGATGCCCGGCAAAATCCCGCTCTATCAGGAGAACCGCAATTCTCTCGTCGCCGAACCAGGTGCGACCTATGCCGCCCGGCTGGAGGCGGGTGGGCGCTGCGCAATCATCGCCCCGGCGTGCGCGGCGTATTCCAGTGCGGTGCAGGAAAGTCTCGCCCCTGCCGACGTGCTCCTGTTCGATGGCACGCTGTTCACGGATGACGAAATGATCACCGAGGGCGTCGGCCAGAAGACCGGCCGGCGCATGGGGCATATGCCGGTCTCAGGCGCGGATGGCTCTCTGGCCAGACTGGCCGAGCATGCCGGCCGCTGCATTTATCTGCACATCAACAACACCAATCCGATGCTGCTCGATGATTCGCCGCAGCGCGCGGAGGTGCATGCCGCCGGTGTCGAGGTGGCTTACGACGGCATGGAGATACTTGTGTGACCGCTATTTTTCGAACGCCGCGGCGATGATCAGCTGCACCTCGTCGCTGATCAGCGGCACATATTTGTTCACGCCGAAATCGCTGCGCTTGATCGTGCCGGCAATCTGAAACCCGGCCGTTTCATTATGGCTGAGAATATTCACGCCCGAGCCCACAAAAATCGCGTGCAATGTCTCCGGCTTGCTCACCCCGTGCAGCGTCAGCGTGCCGGTCACGTCAGCCGATTTTGGCCCGGTCATTTTCACCGAGGTCGAGACGAAACTCATGGTGGGGAATTTGGCGGCATCCAGCCAGTCCGGCTCCTTCAGCTCCTCGTCCAGTTTCGGGCTGGTGGTCAGAACGCTGGCGACCGGCACGCTGACCGACAATTTCATTGCCGCCGGCTTGCCGGGAACCAGCGTCACCGATCCGCTGGCGCCGGAGAAGACGCCGGTGAAATAGGAGAACCCCATGTGATCGACGCGGAACATGATCTGCGTATGAGCCGGCTCGACCTTGTAGGTGCCCGGCACCACTTTCGCCGGATCATGCGTCGGCGCCGGGTAGGCGGCCATGAGCAGATCGACGCAGGACGGCAGCGTCAGGGCAGCGAGCGATAGCGGCAGAACCAGAAATTTTCTCACAAACGGTCTCCTTCAGACGTGCGGCGGCGCAGCAATGTCATCGCACCCGACACCACGCCGCGCAACCGCTTTGCCAACCGCGCCGCGCGCACCTATGTTGGCCTGCATGAACGCACCTGCTGCCGCCTTTGCCGACGCGCTCGACCAGGCCGCCACCGCGGCGCGCCAGGCCGCCCGCCTGCTCGCCACCATGCCGGCCGCTGCCCGCGACCAGGCGCTGCGCGAGGCCGCGGCCGCCATCCGCCGCCATGCGCCCGCCATCGCTGCGGCCAATGCCACCGATTTGGCGAACAGCGAGGCCGGCGCCGCCTTCCGCGACCGGCTGACGCTGACGCCGGCGCGCATCGAAGCGATGGCGCAGGGCGTGGCCGACATCGCCGCCCTGCCGGACCCGCTGGACCGCACACTGGCGGATTGGACCCGGCCGAACGGTCTGCGGATCAAGCGGATCGCGGCCCCCATCGGCGTCATCGGCATGATTTACGAATCCCGCCCCAACGTCGGCGCCGATGCGGCGGCCATCTGCCTGAAATCCGGCAATGCGGTGATCCTGCGCGGCGGCTCCGAAAGCGCGCACTCGGCACGCGCCATCAACAATGCCATCATCGAGGGTTTGCACGCGGCTGGCGTGCCGGCCGCGTGCGTGCAGATCGCGCCGACGACCGACCGCGCCTATGTCGCCGCCATGCTCGGCGCGGCCGGCAAGATCGACCTGATCATTCCGCGCGGCGGCAAATCGCTCGTCACCCGCGTGCAGGCCGAGGCGCGCGTGCCGGTGCTCGCCCATGCCGAAGGGCTTTGCCACACCTATATTCATGCAGCGGCCGACCCGGACATGGCGCGCGCGATTCTGCTGAACGCCAAGATGCGCCGCACCGGCATTTGCGGCGCCACCGAAACGTTGCTCATCGATGCCGCCATCGCACCGGCGCTGCTGCCGCTGTTGGCCGCCGACCTGGCGCAAGCCGGCTGCGCCATCCGTGCCGACGCGCGGGCGCAGGCTCTCGTCGCAGGTCTGCCGCCCGCCACCGAGGCGGATTTTTCCACCGAGTGGCTGGATGCGGTGATCAGCGTGGCCGTGGTCGATGGCGTGGATGCGGCGCTGGCTCATATCGTGCGGCACGGCAGTTCGCACACCGAGGCGATCGTCACCGAGGATATCGATGCGGCGGAAAAATTCCTCGCCGGCTGCGACAGCGCGGTGACGCTATGGAATGCCTCCACGCAATTCTGCGACGGCGGCGAATTCGGTTTCGGTGCCGAAATCGGCATCGCGACGGGGCGCCTGCACGCGCGCGGCCCGGTGGGGCCGGAGCAACTCACGTGTTTTCGCTATGTCGTCATCGGCGAGGGCCAGGTGCGGCCCTAGATTTGGGGATGGCCTGGTCGTTTCTGGAAAACAAAGATGTGGAATAGTGCGAAAACCGCAAATTGACCCTCGCCATAACGCTCTTTTCTCGTAGAACGATGGTGCCGGGCGATGGTTGCCCGGCACCACAGAGGAGAAAAGACATGTTCGTCTCGTTCACTCTGCTGGTCATGAAGAAGTGGAGCCTTACGGTTACCATTTTCTTCTAGCCCGCAGGGGCCGGGGTGGGGAGGAATCCCACCCCGGTTCCTCGCGGAGGAATATAGCGGCATGAGGCTGAAAATTCAATGAGTTTCCTGATTGCAACCGCACCCGCGGCCAACCCGGAAACCCCACCCAAACAAACACAAGTTTTTTGGTTCTTTTTTCAAAAAACTTCCCCACCGACCTTTGGCCGAGCCTCGTGGACGAACATACATACGACGTAGGATGGGTGAGCGAAGCGAGACCCATCGGATGCGCGGTGATGGGTCTCGCTTCGCTCACCCATCCTACAACCCTCTGATTATGCTGTGTATTCCCATTGATTTTCTGTCTGGAACAAGATTCACACGGCAGCTTGACCATGGATGCGCTTCCGCCAGGCCAACACTTCGGCTAAAGCCCCGCCCATGTCGAAGCGACGGATTGGCCTTCTCCCCATTCTGGCCGCCGGCGGCCTGATCGCCGTTGGCGGGGGGCTCTATTATGCGGCCGCGCGGGCGCTCGATCCGGCCAGGCTCACCGCCGAATTGCAGGCGGCCGTGCGCCGCGCCACCGGGCGCGAGCTGAGCATCGCCGGCCCCGTGCAGCTCAGCCTCGGCCTCGCCCCCAGCTTTACCGTGCAGGATATCGGCCTTTCCAACATCGCCGGCGGCTCGCGGCCGCAGATGCTGACGGCGAAGTCGCTGCGCGCCGATGTGGCGCTGCTGCCCCTGCTCACCGGGGAGGCGGTGGTCGAAAGCCTGACCGTCACCCAGCCCGATATTCTGCTCGAGCGCGCGGCCGACGGCACGCCGAACTGGGTTTTTGCGGCACAGCGCCGCGCCCTCTACCAGGGGCCGGCGCCCGGCGAACCATCGGGCGGCAGCGGCGGCACGCATGTCGAAATCCACACGCTGCACATCGATGGCGGCCAGGTGAGCTGGCAGCCGCCGACGGGCGCGAAAATCACGCTCGCGATCGACAGTTTGGCGGCGACCAATGAGAACACGGCCGCGCCCTTGACGATCGACATGAAGGCCGAACACGATGGCGCGCCGCTCACGCTGCATGCGGTCACCGGCTCGCCCGACCGGCTGCAAGGCGGGCCGGTGAGCGCCATGGCCGGCTCATGGCCGCTGACGGTGCAGGTGAATGCCGGCGATGCCTATGTGAAACTGGATGGCGGGATTGCCCACCCGGACCAGTTGCGTGGCTATATTTTCGCGCTGACCGGCAATATCCCCGACGTCGGCGCCATCGCTTCCTACTTTCCCGGCGTATCTCTGCCGCCGCTGAAAGACGTCAATCTGTCGGCGCGCCTGTCCGATGGCACATCGGGCGAATGGCGCACCTCGCAGCTCTCGGTGCATGCCGGGGCGGCCGATCTGTCGAGCTGGGCGGCCGGGCTGTCGATCCAGCAGGCACTTCTCTCGGCGCCGGGGCCGGGGCAGAACATGCAGCTCAATATCGACGGGTTCTATGCCAGCGCGCCGCTGCACCTGGCGGTGACCGCCATGCAGCCGGACCTGCTGTCGCAGAACGCGCCGGTGGCGGCGACGCTCAGCGGCCAGGCGGGGGGCGCGGATTTTACCGCGAAAGGCACCGTGCCGCCGGCGCTGGGCGCGAGCGGGCTGGATCTGACCGTCTCCGCCCACACGGCGGATTTGTCGGAGCTGTCGGCCCTCGTCGGGCGCACGCTGCCGCCGGCGCATGATGTGCAGTTCGAGGCGCATGCCGAGGATGCCGGCTTCAAGCTGCGTGGCGTGACGCTGCGCGACCTGACGCTGAGCTCCTCCGTGGCACAGATTGCCGGCACGGCCACCGTGATCTGGTCGCCGCGGCCGGCGCTGAACGGCACGCTGGCGGCGAGCCACCTCGACCTCGATGCGCTGTTCCCGGCGTTCTCGGTGCGCGATGCGGTCTTCGCGCCCGACCCTGCACCGCCTGTCCCGGCCACCGCCTCGCCTTCCGTCGTGGCGCCGCCCGCGCCCACTCCGCCCGCCGAGGCGGCGCCCGCCCGCGTCATTTCCGCGCATCCGCTGAATTTCGCCCCCCTGCGCGGCGCCGATGCCGATCTGACACTGACCGCCGGGGCGGTGACGGCCGGCGGCGAGGTTTTCAGGGATGTGTCCGGCCATTTCACCCTTGCGGATGGCAAGGCGGCGCTCAATCCGTTCCGGTTTTCGGCCAATGGCGGCGTGCTGGTGGGCGGCGCCTCGATCGACGCGGGTGCCGATGCGCCGCCGGTTGCCGTGTCGCTGCGCGCTTCCTCTTTCCCGGCCGCGCTGCTGGCCTCGCTCGCCGGCGTGCCGGGTGGTGCGACGGGCGCCGTGCAGCTGGATGTGCAGCTCAGCGGCGCCGGCCAGACGCCGCAGGCACTCGCCGCCACGCTGGATGGGCATGCGGGCCTGTCCATGGTGAACGGCGCGCTGGATGGCGCGCTGCTCGGGCCGCTGCTGACCGACACGCTGGGCGCGGCGGGCCTGCCGTTGCCGGACGTGGGCAGCACGCCGGTGCGCTGCCTGGCACTTCGGGCCGAGTTTGCGCATGGGATTGCGGACATGCAGGCGCTGTCGGTCGATACGCCGAAAATGTCGCTCGATGGCTCGGGGGATATCGATCTGGCCTCGGAAAATTTTGGCCTGCACCTGGTGCCTGACCTGCATGCGGGGCCGCTGGCGGCGACCGCGCCGGTGTCGCTGACCGGGCCGTTCGCAGCGCCCAAGGCGGCGCTGGACCGGGTGGGCGGCCGCGTCGGCTTCTCGCTTGGCGGCGATGGCTCCGGGCCACCGGCCAGCGATTGCGCGAGTAAACTTTCGGTCGCCCGCGGTGGCGCGCCGGGGCCGATGCCGGTGCAGACGGCGAGCCCCGCGGCGCAGAATTTCCCCATCCGCAAGCCGAAGGATTTGCTCAAAGGGCTGTTCCACTGATCGGGAGCGGCCGGTGAAGCGATTTTGGAAGCAGGCTTCTGTGCGGGCACAGGACGGTGCGGCGAGCATTCTGCTCGACGGCAAGCCGATGCGCCTGCCGGGAGGCTCCGCACTCTCCCTGCCGCCGGGCGCCTTGGCCGATGCCATCGCGGACGAGTGGCAGTCGGCCGGCGGCGACGTCGGAGGTACGGTGGCGCCGGAGGATTTGCCGCTGACCCGGCTGGCGGCGACGGCATATCAAAAGATCGCGCCGACTCCTGGCCCGACCATCGATGCCATTGCCCGCTATGGCGAGACCGATCTGCTGTGCTACCGCGCTGTGGCGCCCTTGGAACTGGCGGCGCGACAGGCGCTGCTGTGGCAGCCCTGGCTCGACTGGGCCGAGACCCGATACGGCGCAAGGCTGGCGGCGCAGGCGGGCGTGATGCCGTTTGCGCAGACGCCGCACGCACTTGCCCGGCTACATGAGGCAGTGGCCGCATGCACGCCCTGCCGGCTGGCGGGGCTTGGCATCATCGTGCCGGCGCTCGGCAGCCTGGTGCTCGGCCTGGCCCTAGCCGAGGGGCGGCTGGAGCCGGCAACGGCCCATGAGCTGGCGCTGCTCGACGAGCTTTTCGAGACGGGCCAATGGGGTGCCGATGCCGCGGCAGAGGCCCGCCGCGCGCACATCCTTCAGGATGTCAGCGACGCTTCCCGGTTCATGGCGCTCGCCGGCAGCTGAGGTTGGTCGCCGAAAATCGGCGCCCAGCAGGCGCGCAGCGCCTCATCCACCTCTTGCATGGTGGCGCCGATGCCGAGCGCGTGCAGGCTGGTGACGCCATGCCCGCGTATGCCGCACGGCACGATTCCGGCGAAATGTTTTAAGTTCGGGCAGACGTTGAGCGACACGCCATGCCAGCTCACCCAGCGCGTGATCCGCACGCCGACGGCCGCGATCTTGCTCTCAAACCCCGCCGCGTCGGCGACCCAGACGCCAACCCGCCCCGCCCGCCGCTCACCGGCGACGCCGAACCGGGCAAGGGTCGCGATGAGCCAGCCCTCCAGCGCCTCGACATAGGCATGCAGATCGCGCGGTTTGACGGTGCCGTGTGGCTGGGTGAGGTCGAGCATGACGTAGGCGACGCGCTGGCCAGGCCCATGGTAGGTCCATTGGCCGCCACGGCCGCTGGCAAAAATCGGCAGGCAAGGGTCGGTGAGGTCGTCGGGCCGCGCCGAGGTGCCGGCGGTGTAGAGCGGCGGATGCTCCAGTAGCCAGACTCGCTCGGCCGCGGTGCCGGCGCGGATGGCGGCGATGCACGCCTCCATGTCCGCGACCGCCTCGGGGTAGGCGACGGGTGCCGGCGCCGTCATCCATTCGGCCGCGGCGGGTGTTGAACCCGGCTCAGCCATCGGCTATAGGCCCGCATCCCGCGCGGTCGTGGCGGAATGGTAGACGCGCAAGCTTGAGGTGCTTGTGGGGGCAACCTCGTGGAAGTTCGAGTCTTCTCGACCGCATAAAGGGAGACCGCGTCACTCCGCCGGCACAGGCTGGGCGCTTGCCGGGACCGGCACCCACAGGCTCGCCGCCGGCATCTCCTGGTTCACCTTGTCATAGAGCCGGCTCACCAGGGACGCAGATGGGGCATTCTCATCGTCATTCTCGGCCTTCATGAGCATCTCCCGGTTACGGCGGTATCGGTCCCTGTGCTCGGTTTTGATTTCGGTGGCCTGCTCGATATCGAAGGCGAGGTATTTCAGGCTGCTCAGGATGCTTCGGTAAACCTGCTGCTGCTTGGTGCAGGCCGTCAGTTGGCGGTCGAGGTTCATCAAAGGTTTGGCGATCGCCAGAAGAGCAGCGGCGGCGGCAATGATGGCCCATAGCCACTGGCCGATATCGTGCTGCCAGACCGCCAAGCCGGCGATCCCGCTGCCAGTCGCCGTTGCCGCGATAAGAATCTCGGACCAGAAACTGATCCGGCTTAGCGTCCGGATTCGATTGCCATAATAGAGGTCCGACAGTCTAGCCGTTCTAGCGTCATCCCAGAGTTGGAGGACGAACGCACGGTCTAGCTCTGTGAAGCCATCGTCATCCCCAAACGTCTTCGGTTCGTCCGCCGCTTTCACCTTCAGTCAACTCCTTTTGGCCATTGGCCAGATCTGTCCTCTCTAGACCTCCGATTATACCCTCAAAAGGCAGGAAAAGCGACTCCGTTGGTTGAACTACACTTTAAGCTTTCGGCCAGGGCTTTGGCGGCAAAATCATCACGGTCGGCTTGGCGTTCGCTGCCGTTTTGTGCGTCTTTTTGGGTTCCCCACCGTCGGTAATATTGCGGCGGCGACCGCGTGATTTTGTTGCACTTGCGCTCGAGTTGGCCGATTCTGCGGTTTTGTTTGCATTGGTATGCGAATCAGCTTTTGATCGTTTTGTTTTTCTGGCGCTCGCGGTTGCTTTCTTCTTCGCCACCGTTGCCGATTCGGATTTCGCCGTTCCCGGCGATTTTGACTTTTTTGATGCGACCGCGGTGGTTTTCGGCCCCGACCGCTTGGAGACCTCCTTGCCTTTAGACGCTGTGGATGTTCCGGGTTCTACATTGCGGTTGCCGCCCGATTTTCGCGTGGTGCTGCGGATTGACATTGCGGCAGCAAGCCGCGTCGCCGCTTGATCTTCATCGTTCATCCCCAGATTCACCTAAGCAGTCTTCGACCGGCAGCTAGTGTAGTCCGATTCGGAAATAAAATGGAACTTGCTGCTGTAGGGGAGCCGAATGGTTGCCTCCGCACCAGTGGCTGACGGCGTCTGCGATGTGCGGCTTCACAAAACGGGCCGGTCCTGCGGCCGGCGCTGAGCAGAGATCAGTTTGCGGCAAAACTCTGCGACAGACTGCCGGCCACCAGCCGCCAGCCATCCACCATGACGAAGAAAATCAGCTTGAACGGCAGCGAAATGCCGCTCGGCGGCAGCATCATCATGCCCAGCGACATCAGCACGCTGGAGACCACCAGATCGATGATGGTGAAGGGCAGATAGAGCAGAAAACCCATCTCGAAGGCCCGGCGCAGCTCGCCGATGAGAAAAGCCGGCACCAGCGCCCGCCATGACGGCTGCGTAGGGTCGGCCGGCGGCGGCAGGTGGCCGATCTGTTCGAACAAATTCAGGTCCGTCAGCCGTGTGTTCGCCGTCATGAAATGGCGGAACGGCTCTGCCGCCAGACGCAGACCGTCGAGTTCGCCGACCTGGCCCTGCGTCATCGGCAGCACGCCGGTGGTCCAGGCCTGCTCGAGCGTCGGCTGCATGACGAAGAAGGTCAGGAACATCGCCAGACCGATCAGCACCACATTCGGCGGCGTGCCGCCGGCGCCGAGCGCGCCGCGCAGCAGCGAGAGCACGACCACGATGCGGGTGAAGGCGGTCACCATCACCAGCAGGCTGGGCGCCAGCGACAGCACGGTGAACAGCGCCGTCAGTTGCACCAGCCGCCCGGTGGCGCCGGCCTGGCCGGCCTGGCCAAGATCGATGTTGACGGATTGCGCCGCCGCGGCGCAGGGCAGCAGCAGAGCCACGGCAACCAGAAGAGCCAGACGCCGGTTCATGGCGCCCCGCCGCCGGGCGCGGCACCGCCGTCCCACGCCAGAAGCACATCCCGGCCGCCGCCGGTCAGCACCAGCGCCTGCCGCCCATCCGCCTCCACCAGATGCAGCCGCCGCCGCGCATCCAGCGCCAGCGTGCCGCGCAGCCGGATCGCCGCCCCGCCATCCGCCCGCCTGAGCGCCGGCAACAATTTGGCCGCCCGTCCTGCCAGCAGGATCAGCAGCACAACAACCACCAGCGCCCCGACCGCGCCCGCGGTCTGAACCGCCCCAGGCAGCATCTAGCGCGTCGCCATGTTACGAGGCCGCATATCGTGCCTCGTGCAAGGCCGCAGCAAGTTCATCAACGGCCGCCAGAACCTCACCCAGCAGCCCGGCCAGCGCATGCCCCTGGTCCGATGGCAGGTCGAGCGCTTGAGCACAGAGCAGCCCAACCCCATCCTCGATCCCCGCCAGATCCAGCGTCCGCCCGCCACGCACCAGGCCACGCGCCACGCTCATGGTGCGGATCAGCCGCATCGCTAAATCGCGCAGCCGCCGCTCGTTCTCGGACGGGTCTTGCATGCCGCAATGTGGCACCAAAAGAACAACGAAATCCTAAGAAACAAAAGGAAGCAAGCAGTTCTTTTTTGAAAAAAAGAACCAAAAAACTTTTGCACATGGGGCTGAGGCAAATCGATCAACGAACAGCTTTACGATTTGGAAAGGAGAAGCACGCACACTCGCCAGGTGGTTAGGAGGTGACGATGGCGGATCTGGCGATTTTCGATTTGGCGCAACAGCGGCTCGGCTGGCTCGATGCACGTCAGCAAGTAACGGCACAGAATATCGCTAATGCCGACACACCCGCTTACGTCGCGCGCGACATTCTGCCATTCGATTCCTATCTCGCGCACACCACCCTCACGCCGGTGCAAACGAACCCCCTGCATCTGGCCTCCTACGAATCCCCGATCCTGGCGGCCAAAATCCCGGTCACGGAAATCGCCCCCGACGGCAACAGTGTGAGCATCGAAGATCAACTGACGAAAGTTGCGGATAATGAAACGCAGCAGGGCCTCGTGGGGAATTTATGGAAAACCTATATGGGCATGTTCATGACCGCTCTCGGCAAGTCGTGACCGTATTTGGTAGATAGAGAGCAATGAGCATGGAACTTGCCCAGGCACTGACCATTTCCTCGCGCGGCATGCAGGCGCAAACCGAGCGTTTGCGCGTGATTGCGGAGAATTTGGCGAACCAGGACAGCAGCGGGTCCTATCCGGGTGCAACGCCGTACCGGCGGCGCACCACCGTGTTTGCCAATGTGCTCGACCACAGTCTCGGCATCGATACGGTGAAAGTGAAAGCCATCGTGCCCGATTCAAGTCCATTCACGCAAAAATATGATCCCGGCAATCCGGCCGCCGATCCGAAGGGCTATGTCAGCATGCCCAACGTGAATAGTTTTGTCGAAATGATGGACATGCGGGAGGCGGAGAATTCCTACAGCGCCAACCTTAACGTCATGCAGGCGTCACGTTCCATGCTCAACCGCACGATTGATTTGCTGAAATGACCGCCGCAATTACTCTGCCGCATATGGCCCAGGCACTCGCCGTCTATCAAAGCGTCGATGGCGGCGGTCAGCAGGATACGCAGGCCAACTCAGGCGATTTCAGCGCCCTGCTCAGCCGTGCCATCAATGGCGCCATCTCCACCGGCGAGCAGGCGGAGACGCAATCGATGCAGGCGATTGCCGGTGGTGGCGATCTCACCTCCGTGGTGACGGCCGTATCGCGGGCGCAACTGGCGCTGGAGACGAGCGTGGCGATCCGCGACCGCGTGCTGCAAGCCTATCAGGACATCATCAAAATGTCGATCTGATCATGGACTCGGTGGATGTCGTTGCCGTCCTGCACGGCGCCATGTTGACCACGTTGGCCATGTGCGCGCCGCTGCTGCTGGCGCCGCTGGTGGTTGGGTTGCTGATGGCTTTGCTGCAAGCGATCACGCAAATCAGCGACTCCGCACTGGCCTTCCTGCCGAAACTCCTTGCCACCGGCACCGCCGGCTGGCTGGCCGGCCCCTTCCTGGCGCAGTCGCTGCTGAATTTCGGCCACCAAATGTTCGACCGCCTGATCGCCGTGGGCGGTCAATAGCCCTGCGGTTCAAGGCGCGCCGGCACGGTCGTTTTTCTCACCAAAGAACACCCTCCTTTCTGGGTATGCATGACCGAGCTCCTCACCGCCTACGCCTTTGCGTTCGTGATGGTGCTATGCCGCTGCGGCGCGTCGGTCATGCTCATGCCCGCCTTGGGCGAGGATGAGCCGCCGGCAACGTTGCGTGTGGCGCTTGCGCTATCCTTCGCCGTGCTGCTCACGCCGGTGCAGGCGCCGCATATGCCGGCGATGCCGGACGGGGTGGTGCGGCTGACCGGCATGCTGGCGGCGGAACTGCTGGTGGGCGGCGTGCTCGGGTGGTTGGCGCGGCTCTGGTCGCTGGCTTTGTCGATGGCCGGTCAGGTGATTGCGTTGCTGATTGGCTTGTCGAGCGTGCTGGTGCCGGATGCGGTGCTCGGCGCTTCGGCGGCGCCGATCGGCAAGCTGTTCGGCATGGTGGCGCCGGTGGTGATTCTCTCCACCGGACTTTATGCCTTGCCGCTGACCGCGCTTGGCGGCAGTTACGCGCTGTTTCCGGCCGGTACGCTGATGCCGCCCGGCGACCTGGCCGAGGTGGCGCTGCGTGCGGTCAGTGGCAGTTTTGCACTGGCGCTGCGTCTGGCCGCCCCGTTCATTCTGGTCTCCATGGTATGGCAGGTGGCGCAGGGTCTGCTGTCGCGCCTGGTGCCGCAAATGCAAATCTATTTCGCCGCGCTGCCGGCCCAGGTGCTGGGCGGGCTGCTGCTGCTCGGCCTGCTCGCCCGGCCGATATTGCAGGCCTGGTCCGATGCCGTGCGTGACGGTTTCCTGGCCCTGCCGGGAAGCTGATCCATGTCGGACAGCACCGAAGACCGCACGGAGGCCGCGAGCCAGAAACATTTGCAGGATGCGCGCGAGGAAGGCGACGTTCCCATTTCGCGCGAATTGCCGATCCTCGCGGCATTGGGCGCCGGGCTTGCGGCCGTGGCGGCGCAGGTGCCTGGCGATCCGGTGGGGCTCGCTTCCTGGCTGTCGCGGGCGCTGCGCAATGCCGGCGAGGATGATGATACCGGGCTGAAGCTCGCACTCCATGCCGTGCCCTGGGTGGTGGTCCCGGTGGGTGCGGCGGCGATTGCGGCGGGCGCAGGCGCGCTTTTGTTGCAGACGGGTTTCTTGTTCCGAGTCGAGGCGTTGCAGCCCGACATCACCCGGCTAAGCCCGCTCAAAGGGCTCAAGCGTTTGTTTGGCATCGAAACCCTGGGCACGGCCGGCAAGGCACTCGCAAAACTCGCCGTGCTGGCAGGCGCCTTCTGGTTCGCCATACTTGGGGTGCTGCCGTTGCTGCCGGAGGCGCCATTCTGGCAGCCGGGCCAGATCTATCGCCAGTTGGCGCACTGCAGCCTGCTGCTGATTGCGCTGCTGCTCGGCGCGCAGGCGGTGATCGCCGGCGCCGATATGCTGGTGGTGCGGATACGCTATGCCAGGCGGCAGCGGCAGAGCCGCCACGAGCTGCGGGAGGAGCAGAAGCGCACCGACGGCAATCCGCAAATCAAGCAGAAACTGCGGCAGATCGCCCGCGCCCGCGCCCGCAAGCGCATGATGGCCGCCGTGCCGAAGGCGACGGTGGTCGTCACCAACCCGACGCACTACGCCGTGGCGCTGCTCTATGAGCGCGGCGGCCGCGGCGCGCCGCGCGTCATCGCCAAGGGTGCCGACGAGATGGCCGCGCGTATCCGCGCGCTGGCCCGCGAGCACCGGATTCCGCTGGTCGCCAACCCCCCTCTTGCACAGGCGCTTTATCGTATCGACATCGATACGGAAATCCCGTCGGAGCTGTTCCGCGCCGTGGCCGAGGTGATTGCCTATGTCTGGCGTCTGCGCAACCGGACCGGGCGGCTTTGAGGGGCCGTCTGAGCCTGGCGCCGCGGCTGCGCGCGTTCAGCGACACGGATATCGTGGACGCGCTGTTCGACCGCGACCCGGTGGGGCTGATGCTGCTCGATCCGCAGGGGCGGGTGATGCGTGCCAATGACGCGGCGGTTGCCGCGGCCGGGGCGGCGGCCGGCGACATGCTCAGCGCGCATCTGCCCTCCGCCACGGCCCGTGCGCTCGACCGTGCCAGGGCCGGCGACACGGATGCGAGGCTGGAGGCGGTGCTGGGTGCGCCGGGGGCCGAGCGCGTGCTGAGCCTGGCCTGCCTGCCGCTGCGCGCGGGCGCCTGCCTGGTGCGGGTGAAGGATCTCACCCATGAGCGCATGCTGGAGGAGCGGCTGGCGCAGTCGCAACGCTTGCAGGAGGTAGGCCAGCTCGCCGGCGGCATCGCCCATGATTTCAACAATTTGCTGACCGTCATTCTCGGCGGCGTCGATGAGCTGCTGGCGCGTCCGCAGGCGCCGGAGGCGCTGGAGGATTTGCAGCAGGTGCGCGCCAGCGCGCGGCGCGGGGCGTCGCTGGTGGCGCAATTGCTGGCGTTCGGCCGCCGCCAGACGCTGATGCCGCGCGTGCTGGCGCTGAACGACGCCATACGCGCCGCCGCCGCCCTGCTCGGCCGCGTGCTCGGCGAGGGGGTTCGCCTCACGCTGGAGCTGGAGGAACCGGGCCGCATGGTGCGCGTGGACCCGACGCAGTTCGACCAGGTGCTGGTGAATCTGGCGGTGAACGCCAGGGACGCGATGCAAGGCCAGGGGACGCTGACCATCGCCAGCGGCCATCTTCTGCTGCTGCGCCCCGAGACGATCGGCGCCGAGTCAGTGCCGCCCGGCCGCTACGCCACGGTGGAAGTGCGCGACACCGGCGCCGGCATTCCGCCGGACGTGCTGCCGCACATACTGGAACCGTTTTTCACCACCAAGCGCGAGCGCG
>Ga0116227_10010848_pt1 | contig 15649 bp, 15 predicted proteins | sample S1TSphgellanicum_FD_89693 | JGI IMG/M metagenome (GOLD analysis project Ga0116227, IMG submission 89693) | Host-associated microbial communities from peat moss isolated from Minnesota, USA - S1T2_Fb - Sphagnum magellanicum MG | ecosystem: Host-associated > Plants > Peat moss > Unclassified... | reverse complement strand
TGTTTAATGGGGTAAGTTGGATGTAGGATTCCATAATTTGGTCATGATGCATTGACTTATGTCATGTGCACCATGTGATGTTGTTTTCTTGTGATTAATTGTGGAATCACATGGGGAACCATGGGATGTTGTTTCCTTGTGATTGATGGTGGAATCACATGGGGAACCATGGGATGTTGTTTCCTTGTGATTGATGGTGGAATCACATGGGGAACCATGGGATGTTGTTTCCTTATGATTAATTGTGGAATCACATGGGGAACCATGGGATGTTGTTTCCTTATGATTAATTGTGGAATCACATGGGGAACCATGTGATGTTGTTTCCTTGTGATTAATTGTGGAATCACATGGGGAACCATGTGATGTTGTTTCCTTGTGATTAATTGTGGAATCATATGGGGAACCATGTGATTTTGTTTCCTTTTGATTATTTAGGGAACCATGTGGTGGATAAGTTTTAAGAAGCTTTTTGATTAGTTTCCTTTTAGTTAATATATAAGGAGGTGTTTGTGACCTTGAGAAACACCTTCATTTGTACAAAATTATGGTATGAATATAAAGTTTCTGAGAATTGAAGTTTTGATTTTGGAAAGGCTTTTGGTTTTGAATAGTTTTTGTGTAGTTTGTGTGTAGATCATGGTAGAAGAATGGTGAGGTTTGCATAGCCAATAGAAGGGTGGGAGAATAATTTTACAACCAAAAAGATAGACTTCATAGCTATGTAGTAATCATACATAGTTTCGGTCCTAAACCTGTTCATGTTGTACATTCCCATGGAAATAATTTTTGATGGGACAAATGAGGAAAATTCAAAAACACAAGGAAGAAAGGGACATATCAGGAAAATTCAAAAAAACAAGAAGGAAAGAATGAAGGAAAGAAAAAGAAAAAAATTTTACATATGTGGAGGTTCCACTTTTGTGTTCTCCACTGGTTGGGGACGCCCTCAGGCTACTACCCTAATGCAATCCTCCATCAAGAAAACCCACTCGTATGGGAACCTCCCCTACAACATAATTTGTTTATAAGATAGACATTATTGGGTTTACGGTTTTAGGTGGGTTTGTGGTGCACTCTCTTGTTATATTTTTCAATAAGTCATTAATCAATGTTCAAATATTAGGTTAATTTCTTATGTACATTGTGCACTCAACATTTTTATCAAATTGTGATTTTTTCATCAACAATAATATAAAATTTCACACCTTTTAAAAGTAAACAATTCACAACTAATTTAAAAAAAAAAAATCAAGTCCAAGTATCATTTTGCTCATCTGTTGAATTTAGCAAATTGCCTATAACTTGGAACATTAATGAAATTTGATCAAAATTTAAAACCATGCATATAAAATAATTATTGATTTTTAATGTTCAATAATTAATGGAAAATTAAATTACGCATTAATTAGTATAGTCCAATATCATGCAATTGAAAAGCTAACAAAGATAGTTATGAAGCAATGTAAGAAGTTCAATTGATCCCAAACCCAAAACTGGATTTATAAAAAAATATTTTCATAATCTTATTTAGTCAACTATTATGTATCCATGGTAGGCTAAGTAAATATTTGAGCTTTTATAAAGACCTGGAGATTTCAAATTAATTTTCTTGTCAAAGGGAATTCAATGCAAATGGAAACAGGTCAACAAATAGAACTCTAAAATAGTTTCAGTTGTGACCTTGTCAGAAAATCTTGAGTTGTCCTCTTTTGAGCAAGTGTGTATCATGCCAAGGCCTGTATGGGCTGCTTCCTGACAAAGTATTGAGACAAACCCTGAAAACTACCAAAGCTAAGAATTGTACAAGTAAATATAATCACATTTCTGCTGGCACTTCCTATTTGTCTAACAATGTTGATGTAACTTCCTCTTTCATGTTTTCCTGTGTATTTGTCAACTTGGTAATGAGGGCAATCAATAAAGAGAATAATTTAAATTTCAATAATTAGTTAATAAATAATAATAATAATAATAATAATAATAATAATATTATTATTATTATTATTATCAATCCCGTTTCCTTGAACCCACATATTTGTAAGGAAAACTGACACAAATATCAAATTTTGATTACCTCATGGGATTGTGTGACCACTGGTCACACCAGTGTACCTTGCATCAGCAAACCTGTTATGATCAGTATTGGTCGGATATTGATTTTATTTTTTTCAATACCCAATTCGGTAGGGTTTTTAAAAGAAAAGAAGGAAAAAAGAGAGAGAGGTTCTATGTCACAAGTGTATCAAATAACTGAAATTTGAAAATTAGTGCACACACTTTGTGCTGATTTTGCATCTCTAAAACAGTACAATACCTGATATCCAATTTGACCGGGTATCAATTTTGCCAATAGGTAGTCATGTACTATGCATAAGAGTTGATTTTTGAAATATCCGACCCAAAACCTCTTAATACTCACCCATTATGGAAAGGGTGTAACATTAGCTGATACATTGGCTTTGGTAGATTTTATTTTTTGCAATTTATCTCAGGCAACTAACAATGTCACATGCAACTGAAAAATCGTCATATACAACATTTTTATTTTAATTACATTAAAAAAAGTTGCCAAAAACATTTTTTCTTTTAAAATTTGTGAACTAAACAAAATGCAAACTATAGGACCCAAAATCTCCCTCACAACAACAATTTGGAAGTGATTTTTTTCTCTCGACGAATTATCCATGAGGGGTTTAGGGTTTAAAGATAGCTGACCCGGCTGAAACACATGTCTTCACACCTGAATATAGGTAGTGTATCAAAATTTTCAAAATTATACTAGACCAACTAAGTCTTGGTGGGTATTTACAAATATTAATAATAGGGAGGTAGAATCTATAATCAATTCTCAACTAACTTGTTATCCAGCAAGCATTTTCAATGCTCTCTATCTTGGACCCGACCAATTACCCAGGACATTTGTCAATGTCTGGCCAACACTAATTATCACGTACTTATGGATGAACTTCATCCACAAATCAATCCACATAACCTTGTACTAACAATCCACATCCAACTATTGAGTTACAAAGTAAACTAAAACTTTGCTGCAATGATGTTCATTACAATCACTTGTGTTATAGTCACACAATATGGTTAAATAGAAGTTCAATTTAATGGTAAAAATTGTCCATTGTCCACATTAGAGAAAACTTAGGCATTTATGGCCCAAATTGCAATTTCAACTACCTACTCAGCCAGTTGGGGGCAAGGGGCGTAAATGATGGGGTGAGGGGGAACTAGGTAAGGGTCTAGTTGCTTTGAGCTAAAAGTAATAGCCTTAATTCAATTAAGACCTTTTGAGCTTTTATATGCATTGTCATCGTTAAGCCCTTGATGCCATACCAAGCAACCCAAATGGCCAATTTCAAAGTGGTATCATATTATTATACATGATAATTATCACCATTCACAGCCCCCTAGTATCGCAAAATGTTAATAAGCTAATTAATGGGGTGATTACAATGTTCTACTATACTCAATGTTATTAGTTTTGTTGACAAATTCCTTGCCATATATATATATACATTGGTTTTCTTGTTGAGCACTACAACAAGGAAGCAGGGAAATGGAAAAACAAAAGAGATCAACTTTTTTTTTTATTACATGTGAATTTTATAATAAAAATTGCTGAAAATCAAAATTCGAAATTCAATTACCAAAAGTCAATGGTGGGAATGGGAGGAGGGGTCCAGATTCCAGAAGCAGTGGGAGTCAAGATATAACCAACCTCATCGCTACTGCTTGACTTTCTAACCCAATCATCAAACTCCTTACACACTAGACTTATTGGTAAAGTCGTACTGTCTTCACCCTGTCTTTGGGCTTCATTTCACCGCCTATCCCCGTAGTCGTAGTCGAAAAGTAAGGAAATTTTATAAAATCTCAGTACGAAATTCAGAAACCCAGAATTTAATGCAAAAGGTTCGAGAGAGTAATTTATGTAGTTGTACAGGCAGGAGTAGTGAAAATACGTGTAGCAGCAGTGGATGCGCTCAGGAAAAAGGAAAGACAAGATGAAACTTAGTTTACCATCAAAATTAATGGTTTTCTCAGTTTCAACCCCGCTTCAATGGTAATGTACTTTTTTTTGCTGGCTTCTTTTTATAATATCACCCGTGTATAACCAAACTCAAGGTTCTGGTGCTGTGTTTTCCTTATTTTACAGAAAACGCTACTTTGTCATTAAAATAATTTTTCAAAAAACAGAGAAAGAAGAAAGACTGGGATGATTAACACCCCCTTATGAATTTGAAATGTGCAAAAAGTAGGCAGAAATCTAAAATGATGATCAAAAGTTTGTGCTTCATATCCGGTTTCTACCAGTGTTGGGCAATTCACACTATTTTTTTTTTTTAAAATTTTTTTGGTTGAGAACCAGCCAATTCTGGTTTTTATACAAAGTTATGAGAATTAGATTGATTTTATTTTATTTTATTTCTTTTTGGGCTGGTGAGAATCAGCCAGGATATCAGGATTTGTATTTTTTTCATACTCAATTGGTACTCAAACGTAACAAATCTCACAAATGCAATAACTATTGTTTTTCACATTCAATTCTCATAACCCAAATGTCGAATTTTCATTTATTAAAAAAGAAAAAAAATTCACACTTGAAAAAGTAAAAGTATATTATCATTTGATGAAAAAGTTGACAACACTTTTTTAATTTAAATTTTATATTTGCATAACTTCATTTCTTTCAAAAGCTTTTTCAAACTCTTCTAATTCTTTTAAAAATTTTGGTTCAATCTCAAAGTGCTACCAAGTTAAAAGGGGACTTGCAACCAACAATAAAGTCATTTAGTCAATTTTTGCTCACAAAAATATTTTGTTTAAGTTATCTAATCGTAAATGACATGTCCTTACATTAAGAAATTTCAATAAGAAAAAAAATTCTATTTCAATCTATGATTTCATAATTCCTAAGATATGATGAATAAGAAATTCACTAGTAAGAACATAATTTCATGTTTTGCCCACCATTGATAAAATAAGATTTCAAGTGCATGGGATGTAAAGGTTTTGTATCATATTCCTTAACAATGGCCTTCCCTTGTTCTAGGCTAATAATTGAAGACACTAGATGAATATTCTTAAATTTAAATTTGGGATCCAACATCAAGAAAAACATATTATGAGATTATTTCTTTTCATATTTCCTTAAAAAGGAGAAAACAAAATCCAAAATCTTAAAAACTTCCTTTTTTATGTTGGAAGCCAAACATGCAAAGTCAAGAACAACACTTGCATCTTCATTCATTAGGTTATCGAAAAAAGTTTCTAGTTTCAATTTTAAACTCATGGATATGACAAAATTTAATGCATCATTTAACAACCAATGACTTGTAAACTGGTTTAGAACATAAGCAAACACAACAAGGCCAAGGCAATCAAAAATAATTTAAAAAATGTGCCAAATAAAAAAGGTGGCATTTTTTTAAATCATCCTCACAACATGCAACAAAGTATAATAGTTTATTTGAACGGCTAAGCTTCTTGAAAAATGAGGATTTTATTAACAAATCCTCCGCAAAGATAAATAAATATGTTTGCATTAACTTCAAAAAGAAATGCAAATAAAAAGGAATTGCAATAAATATTTTTCAATAAAATATATACACACCTTGCCGATATTCAATTTCTTTGCGGGTAGACTAAAGAATTCACACATGCCTCATTCCACTCTTGTCTTCTTTTCCTTGATTTTTTGGGCCAAGTGACACATTTTTAAAACCCCATTGTGCAAGCTTGATAAGTACATATTTTAAACTCCCAACAAAGCTTTGCAGAATGATGCATATGCATGAGTGCAACATGTTCTGTTTTATTTTTCTGAATTTTATCTTTTGACTATAATATATCTTTGTTTTCAATAGGCTTCAATTCACCTATTTGTCTACAGAGATGCGGTTCCTTTTTGTGGACACTAGAAATGTTTTCTTCCATAATTCCACATATGAATTTGACAAAAAATTCCAACAAACTTTACACAAATTACTATGAGGTTTATAACACAAGTTTGGCCCATAATACATGTGCATTTTGTAGGTTCAATTTGTGCAATTATGTTACATTAATGATGTTATCAAATTCCAGTCACAGGTATTCCCAATTATAGGATTTTCAGATAACAAACCCTGAAAAATGACCCAAACCACATACCTAGTTATCAAAATACCCAATACCTAATGCTCCAAATGTCTTTTATATGCAGAAATTTCCAAAATAGATCTTTCAATCAAGAGGGCATCATACTCTAGAAATTCTTTCCAGTGTTGAATTCTCACTATGCTATCAATCTTTGGAATTTAACATGTTTTCTCAGCTAAAAAATTCACCAGTTTGTGAAATCAAGAAAGCTGAAAAGATAAAAACACTGCACATCATTTGACTTCATCAGGGCCCCAGCAAAAGTCATTTAAAATAGGTACTGCAGCAACAACATGTGCAAGCAATGGGTTCCAATTAGCAAACTCATTAACCTAACCTCACTTTTGAGCATTGAGTGTCTGGCACGAACCATCATCTAGTAAAGAAGACCTGATTGAAAGTGGGCACCAGCTTGATTATGAACCGCAAAGAACTAATCCTATTTCCCTAGTGTATTTTTGGGGTTGCTTCTGGGCCAGAAAATTTCAAATGCTCCTTTCAAACATGCCAGGCTGTCACTGGTCCCTTCCGCAAAGTGGAAGAACCCACAAGGCTGTCACTTGTCTGTCCCTGGTCGCTTCCAAATTTTGGAAGGGACCAAAACTTATTCCTTCTTTAAGGAGATATGATTGGTTCTTTATGGCCTCGGTCAGCATCAAAAAATCCGAAAGGAGATACCCTAAAACCCTAAAGGAGAAACCTTCTCCTAGAGTAACCCAGTTCCTTGCAACATGGAACAGAACAAGGCTGCCACAATTCATTTATCATTCTACTCATCATTCTTCTACATACCTACTTCATAGTCTAAGTAGTAGTACTAGTTCTGTAAATGTTTCCTTCTATATTCGACACTATGAAGCAAGCTCCTTGTTAGTTAGATTAGAGCAGCTTGGGTTGCTGCAAAAAAAAAGGGGCCAAAACTTCACTTTTGGGATGAGTACTCCAGCATTTTAGATGAATAAGATTCTTCATCAAAGTGCTGTCAAATGGTGTGGCTTTGCCTAGCCCTCCACCATGAGACATTCATGTTTTTGGTTCGATGCTTGGTGTTAAAATCAACAAGTTGATTGTGTTGATTGTTGCTTATTCGTTGGCCATCATGGTTGGTCCATGTGTCACTTTTATTATTAACTTAAAAATTAGATTGTTGATTATAGTGTTTATGGGTGGGGAACTAGGGTCAAACACTTATGTTAACATATGAAAATTATATTTAATGATGGCAAGTGGTTTTCAGTGGGATTGTTGGAGCTACTCTTAAGGAGGTCAGTTGCTATGTTGTTGTGCTCATGACTCTTCAGAAAGGTACATTCACACCCCCTATTATCATATTCACTATAGAGTGTTAATTGGGTTTAAGGTTTATGAGTCTTTTTTGGACAGACTCACATTGTGCCATGGAAAAACTGAGATTGGATTACACAACTGAACTTTTTACAGTCACATTTATATTGTTGTCATGTTTCTTTTTTTAATATTTACACAAGAGTAGTGCAAATGTTTGTCAAATACACTTACACAACCCTGTGTAAATATTTTGGGAGTGTATAAGGCCCAATTTATACTAGGAGTCAAGGTCAAGGTTGAACTCAAATGAAGCATTCCAATTGGTGCAATCAGAAAAAATTAAAATTAAAATTAGTTTACCCTTTATGGCCCTGACTTGGCTGGCAGAAAAAGGATCCCTATCAACTTGCAACCTTTGGGCAAATGTTGTAACAATAAAATCCCCACTATAGGATCAAAGAAAACCTTAAACCAAAATTTTTTCTTCATTTCTCTTTTCATTTTCTTTTCCTCTCTTGTTGAGCTTATGTGCTTGTTTGTGAATTTTGGAGGGGGGTTTCTAGTTTTTTTTTACTTGGGATATGGCTGTGAAAAACACAAGAATTACATAAGGTTTGTGTTTATACTCATCCATGGTGGTCTGACTTTTAGGGTTCAGCTTAAGAAAGGAAGCAAAAATGAGAAGAATGATATAATGAATGAATGAATGAAAGCATACTAAGGGTGGAAACCTTTGTTGCTACTTTTTGGTCTTAATGGCTTTACATGTGAACTCATGGCCTCTCAAACAAATAATATTTTAATGATAACTTGGGGTCAAACAACAAGTCAAGAATTTCTCAAATTTCTCATTATTGGCCTTAAGAATTTTTGGCCTTGATTCTTGATTTAAGTGGGCTTAATAATCATACCTTCTTGCAAATTCATATTTAATTGTGGGTGCATCCAAAGTTCAATTTTATTTCTTTGCAATGGGCCACTTTGATTGGCTCTTCACACAAAATCACTATACTTTGATATTTCTCGAACATTAACATTTTTCTACCCATATGAGACTATGGTGATGTTATTTTTAGTAATATTTTGAATGCATATTTTGTCCCACTTCATTATTTGAGTAGAATTTTTATTCCTAACTTTGTTCATCATCATTTTTTGACCTAAGCTTTTACAAGAGCTTAAGTACTTATTGTGATTCCAATAATTAATTTAATTAGTTGTGATGCATCTCAAAGTATAAATGTTTTGATGATTTTAATTTTGTTGGGTTGCAATGGCCATTTGGTTGGCCTATCATGAAAAACATTATGAAATCCCCCCCCTCCCCAAGTAGAAATTACAGTTACACTATTTACACAACATAATAAAATAAATTTACACAGTTTTACATTTACATGTCACATGTTTTATATTTAACTGCATATTAGAGATTTACATGAAATATAAACAAATTTCATTATGGGATTTACACTCCTAAACCATTTACACACACAACATTGGTGTGAAGTTATACATTCCAACTAGGTTTGTTATTATCCTTAAACCCTAAAAGCAAATCCGTTCGTTGAGAAGAAGTCACTAACTCTTGTGGTGGGGACATTTTGGTTCCCCTATTTCACGCCTTTTTGTTTGGCTTACAAAGTTATTTCAGTAGCTGAGCAATGACTAATCATATGATACCCTCTTCAAATCAACAGGCTTCCGCTAATGGTTATTTGCTTAACCTTGCCCACTAGATAGAGCAAGAGGATTCCATTTCAGATGTGCTATTAAGTAGTGGTTTCCAGAACCCTAGTTCTTGAGCTCTTTTATCTTGCTAGCAATCTCAACAATGTTAGTGTAAATGTAACAAGGGGTGTGTCACACTATGGCCTTGCCAAAAAGTATCTTAAGGCAAAAGAAGAATTATGAAAGCTCAAATATTTCACCATGTAAAAATATAATATTCAAACAACCCTCTACACAAAACCAAAATCCTTCAAGATATTATAACTCTATAACTAATCTTAAGTTTCAACACAAGCCAAAATATCATCTTTCAAAAAAACCTCATATAAAAATAGACCTGTTACCCAGGGGCCAAAATCCCTTAAGCTTCATAATGAATCTAAACACAATATCCTTTCCTTTGTAGGCAAGGCAAACAAAGCACGACAACTAACAAAAGATGAAATGTCAAGGTCCCTAAGTTTCATGCAACAATCATCCTTGAGTGTGGCCATGTGTAATTGGTTGCATTTTTGCAGTCCCACTAGTAATGACTAATGAGATGTTACCCTTTCATAATGGGCGGCCGTTAGGTGCATTCTTTCAGTCCCATTAGTAATGACTAATGACATGTTACCCTTTGCATAATGGGTGGGTGTAGGAGGTTCCTGGGTTGGGTATTCCAAAGAACAACCCTTCTGCATAGTAGGTGGATACTTGCAAACTTGCAAACATAATAGTCGGGCAAATTGGTAATGAGAGGTATTGTTTAGAGATGCAAATTGACACCACAAAAGTTCATTAACTTCCAAAATCTGGGCATTTGATACCCTTTTCAAATACTGTACTAAGATGGGTGTTGAAAATAATCAATATCCAGCCAACATTGAGACATACCCTGATCATTCTAACCACAATTTCTCCATGATACATACTCGTTCCAGATAAATCTGCAATGTGCACACACCTAAATCTATCAACAGCTATTTCCAGATATCATGCATAATACCAATGTGGGGGCAGCAGTTCTTTGTATTTTTGTAATAACCATCACTTCTGGGTATTTGAAAAAAAAATCAGAATTGAAGAACTGGCCAGTTCCAAGTATTTGAAATAATCACAGTAAAAACCCAACTGAATCCAGATATTAGAAAGAAGCAGAATCAAAGAACCACTGGTTCCAGGAATTTCAAACCCCTTAAAGAACCACCGGATTTCACAAAAAGAAACAAAGGTGATTTTCTGGTTAGTTGACATTTTATTTTTTAGCTGGCTAGGAGCCAAGGCAGAGAGGAGGGGGGCTGGTCTTTCATATTTTGGCCTTCACTGGTTATATGGCCTGTTTTAACCCCCGGCCAGTGTTTGGTCCTGAATCAAAGAACTGCCCAACACTGGATAGTACCATGATCTATATAACAGCCCACAATGTACTCCTGAATTCACTTTGAGAAACTTAGAAAATTTGGCTGCAACAAGATCACAATTAGGTAGGTATTATAACCAAAAAGAAACAAATAAATATATTTCAATTTGCCAAATAATGGATTTGGGCTTCAGCAATAAAAGGCACATAAAAATGTAGACAATCATCTAAGTTGTGATGCTGATAATTGAATGAAGACTAGTGTTGTGTGTGCCGTTGTCCCAAGTGTTACCATGTCCTCAACTGATTTTTCCTTCCAAAACCTGGTTTTTGGGAATTTAATTGAATTTTCAGGGGCAGAAATCAACAAAAAATCAACATCTCCCACATTCTGAATCCAAATCTTACCAAATAAATTCCATTAAATCCTGCTTATCAAGATCTTTCCAACATCACCAAAGGCACATTCCAATTCCTCTGAAATTTTCAGCTATATGATTTAATTTAATTTAATTTTCAGTGAAGAAAGAGCTTTTGCACAGCAAGTCCAAATGTCATGGAACCAAATCAATGCACCCCTCCTGGTCGAGAGCTTTCCAAAGACACCAAGAACATGATCTAAAGCATCCAGTGGATCTCATAACTACAAAACAAAGCAAACTACCTTCCTTCATAGACAGATGTGTAGCAATAGTCTTGAACTCTTTTGTGGCATAATAACAACAAAATCACCCCAAGAAAAACCCACCCAAAAATCAAGCAGCACAAGTAATGTGCGAGAACCCTGATGATGTCTGGTAATAATATGAGGAAGGAGGTTGCAAAGTTGGAATTGTATACATACATGTTAGGATTTGTAGTTTGTACATGCCTTAGTAAAAATCAGAGAAGCATGTGTTCAATAGTTCTGAATTCTTGTTAAAAGTTCCTTATAATTTGAATATCTTTGAATATCAAAAACTGTCATATGAGCCACAAACAGATTTCAGTACTTACATGAGCAACAAACTGGTCCCTTTCTTTCTCAGCCATGTTAGGCTGTGCTTTAGGGTTAGGGTTAGGATGGTCTTGAAAGGACTGGCGCTCCACAAATAATGAATCTCCTCTTATAGATAGCAGCAGCTTGTTCTTTCGACTGATTGAATCAACGGCACTCTCTGATGGTGCTGGGATTTGGAAGAATTCTTGAGCTTAATCTGCGCGGCGGAGTTTCTTTGTTATAAGGTCCTTTGAGTGTTAGAATTTTTGTACGGGAAACATCGCATCTTGTTTTTCTTCCAAGGTTTCTTTTAGTGCTTGGAAAGTTTCAGATTTATAGTTGCAAGTCGCTTGACGGCGCCGCAATATACTTCTTTCTTGCATGTGTTTTTTATGTGTGTTTGCGCGACTTATTTCCACGCTCTTTAGCAACTCATTTCGTTCGCTGAAACCAAAATGGAGTCTTTTCTTTTTGCATCTCCATCTCTGTTTGTGTCTTTGGTTAGGTTTTGCTTTGTGTATGGTTTTTGTTTTTGCTCTTTTCAGTGCAACAATGGTCACAGTTTTCAGTTACTCGTCTTGCAAGAGAGTGAGTTGCGACTTACTGAACTGTGTGGGAGAGAGAGTGCAACTCCCTACATGGCAAAGTCTATAAACAGTCGCATACATTAAAGCTCTTCTTCTGGACCTTCCAACCAGCCCTTCTTTATTTTGAGTTGCAGTACTGGAGGTTGACTAGCGTCCTACATGCTTCTGTACGGTTTCACATTTTCTGGAAGTACCAGAACAATGCACTTCCAGTTTTCTTGGATAGGAGACAGAGAGTGTGATGGGGAAGTGATGACAGACAGAATCAAAGGACAGCATTCATCAGATTGCAATGAAATCCTCTTGTATTCCACACACGAGATTTCTGACCCTCTTGGCACCTCTCTCTCCAGCTTTGTAACTTGTGAGTAGAAAGGTCATAATTTGCATATGCAAAGCTTTGAGGCTTCTGAAGTTTTGCACCATGATGAGTTGATGCACAAAGTCCATGTGTGGTGACACTAGGGCTATGTGTTGGGATGTGTTCTGTATGCTGCTCACTCATGTCAATGTCCTTTTGTCAGAACCCCAGCTAGTGCCGCTTCTTCCTGATGATGAACATCACTTGGCAAGAAAGAAGATTGGAAAAAATTCTGCTTGTGCGTTAGAAGAGTGTATTCAAATACTGATGATTGCCCACAACATGGTGTTTGCAACAAGAGACAGACCTCTGCTCAGCAGGCAATGTGGCAGCTCTGTGGAAATGGGCTTTGCAATCTGATACTTAATAAACGGTTAAGATAATCTGATAATCTGTTCTAAGCAACTGGAAAGCTAATGTGCATCTAATCTTCACCCTTCACAGAAAATGAAGACCAAAAGTCTTTTCCAATTTTGGCAGAGAATGAAGAAACAAAGTCTCTCTCATTCTACATCTACAAGAAATCAATAGAATACAGCAATAATCCCTTGTTTTCAAGGGGTGCCAGCATCATCTGTGCACCCATGGTTGTTACTATGTATGAGATAGCACAAGGGGGCCACGGTAAAAATCCTAGTGATTGGAATAGTACAATGTACAAATGAAGATCCCCAATCATCCTCAAGCTGTTGTGGTGCTGTTTTCTCAATCACTTGTCAGAGCCTATGCCAAACATCCACATCCTCAGAATCAGGCACATCCTACTGTGGTCATTATTTCCTCCCATGTTTGCTCCAACAATTTGACCACTAGAATAAAACTGGGTCAAGCATCCGCATTAGCATCCCAGCATTGTGGCATAATTTCTGCCAGTTCTGGAGGACAGTTGCTGGGACTGGGGGTCGGACTCCTCGGTTCAGAATAGCAAATGCTGCCTGGACTGCTATCATGTTCTGGAAGGGTAATAAGCCAGTAATGAGCTCCCATAATACAATGCCAAAGCCGTAGACATCCACTTTGTGGTTGTAGGATCTACGCTGAATCATCTCCCTGCTCCCGCCACCACCACCCCACCCTGAATCAGTAAATTGCTCCATTCAAGACTGAGATTAGGCAAGCTTGAGGGAGACAGCCCACGACTGCCATCTACTGAGAAATGACCTCACTGATCCACCCTTTGCATACTCAGTTACAATGCACCAGACAAGAGGTTTCTGACATGCCCCAACAAACTGTACAACATTCTGATGCTTCACAGTTGCAAGCATCATTACTTCTTTGGCAAATGCTGAATCCATCCCTATGTTGTTCTCTGGTCTCTTCAAGATCTTCACAGCCACTTCATCTCCATTGTAGGTTTCCCTGTACAGCCATTCAAATGCCCCCTGTGCAAAAGTTTGGCCCATGTTTAACTGCTGCAAATTGATTGTCCAGTCATCATAGCCTTCCAAGCCCTCTGTGGGGTACCTGTTGCAAAAAGTCATCATCATCTAAGGTGTAATGTTGTCATGCATGCCCAGCATCCACCCCTCAATTGCAAAATGTCAGGCTCAGTATCCTGTCCAAGGTTACCTGAAAACCCACAGTGAGTAAAACCCATCACCACTGCAAACTATTGGAATCAATTCCAGAGCCCAGAAGGAAGCTAGAAATAACATTTCCCTCTGGCCTTGGGTGCTTGAATTCCATGCCAGTTTGTACCAATCAGAAAGGAAAGAAAGAGATAAGCTGTGAAAGCAACAATGGGCACTACCCTTCAACTGTACCCTTGCTGCAGTAGTAAGACTTAGGTCTGTGCTATGCTTGACAACAAAATCAGCAGAGAGAAATCAAAGCAATCATTACTAACCTCATATCCAAGAGAGCTGCAGCAAGCATGTCTTCCCCTAAAGTATGAGGAGGAGCAACACCCAGCAACACAACAATATATGAAACTACAGAGGTATCGTGAGTGGCTGTTTGGAAGTGAAGATCATCAATGGGTCTTCTTTGCACAGAGTTGTTTGATCCCAGACTGCTGTCTGCCATGGAGGAAATGATGACCAAGTTGCCACCATTGCTCATACTCATTGGTGTGCTTCCAGTGCTGTCAAGTGACATATCTGAGCCCTCTGCAAGCCTCTGGTAGTAGTCATCTGCAAACATAAGTAGTCTTGTTTTGTCATGATTGCATCCCTCTCTTCACTCTCTCCCCTCCAAGCTTCTTTTCCCAAGCCCCTGATTCTACACCTGAAATCCGCTAGATGCAACACTGAATTGTGCAATCTTCAACCAAATCCACCGCAACTTGTCCTCTGCGTCAGGCCACCTCGATTTCCATTCTTGCTCAACGACAGTACGATGACTGCATCAAACCCTACCATCTGCTGCTAATGCAGCTCTTGGACACAGGAAAGGCCTTCTTGCGGAGGGCTTGCACACACAAGAACAAGCAGAGACGATCCAAGCATGTTGAGCTTCCTTGTGAAGGAAGTTCAACGAACCCCCGCTTCTTCCTCTTTTTCTCCTGCACTCAGCTCCTTTGATGATCAGATCCCTGCACCGCTGAGAGCGGCAATCCGTAATCGCAAGCATTGCACTGAAATGCAACCTCTCAAACCTTCAAAAGAACAAGAGCATGAAATCTCAACAAGACTCCTGCATTTTACACCTCATTACTGCTCTCATTACCACGAATCCGTCTGCAGACAGCACTCCTTTCGCCTCCACGACTTCAACACCAGCACGACGGTACAGAGCCCGGCCTCTCCCTCGTCCTCAAAACTTCCTGAGCAATGCATAGAAACGAAACCAAAAGCAAAGAAAAACCAGTCAACAAGCTTTTTCATACCAGGAGCTTCTAATGACGACGGTTTTCGTCCAAGTTCTTCCTCTACGCTTCACCTCAGAATCTCTTCCACACATCCTCGGATTCAGCGACTCACTCTTGTTGCTGATGATCCCTGAAAAACCGCGCCGAAACAGAAGACTTAAGAGATTAATTGAGAAATCCACGATGCAAAATCCTGCGCACAAACTTCCAAACGAGCGAGCGAGCGCGAGGAGGAAAAAAGACGCCGTGCGAAGGTTCGACGTTCTCTGGGCCCTGTATTTTATGGGCTGGAGTGAATTAGCACCCACCAATGCACCAGTTGCGGATGAGCCCGTTGAGGCCGTTTTCTGGATGGACGAAAATCCCATCCTCCCTGCCCGATTTTTTTTTTTTTTTT
>Ga0116227_10010847_pt1 | contig 15649 bp, 9 predicted proteins | sample S1TSphgellanicum_FD_89693 | JGI IMG/M metagenome (GOLD analysis project Ga0116227, IMG submission 89693) | Host-associated microbial communities from peat moss isolated from Minnesota, USA - S1T2_Fb - Sphagnum magellanicum MG | ecosystem: Host-associated > Plants > Peat moss > Unclassified... | reverse complement strand
TTCTTGTGACAAGAACCTTGGAGAGTTCTTGATGTTGTGTTTTGTGTTGTGAGCATTATGTTGTACTTTCCTTTCAATAAAGATTTATGTTTGCACTTGAGTAGATCTCCTATTTGTTAACACTCCACCTACATTCTATTCCCAATATACTAGCATCAATTGTTTTTGTTTCTGAACTTCAAGTTCCATGTACTTGTAAACTTTGAGCATATTCACATTGACCAGCACAAGGATGTTAACAAATAGGAGATCTACTCAAGTGTAAACATAAATCTTTATTGAAAGGAAACTACAACATGATGCTCACAACACGAAACATAACATCAAGAACTCCTCAAGGTTCTTATCACATGAAATACACAAACTTGTGTAATGAAGAAAATAGAACCAAACCATCAACACCAAGGTATTTAACTAAAAGACCAAACCATAAATAACCAAACTAATATAAATAAATAAAGTAATTCAACCTTGTGAAAGGGACCTAGTTACTTTCCTACTCCAGTAACTAATGAAACCTAACTAATTGAGTTTGAATTCTCAACAAAGGTTAGTTTCAAACTTTTCAATGGTCACTAATAACACAATGTTATTTGGCAACACATATTGTATTCTGTATGGTCCAAACCATTTCCTAGTAAACTTCCTTAAGTGTGACTTATTGCCCTTTGGAAACCATAGAACATAATCACCAAAATTAAATGATTTTTCTAGATTTTTTTGTTGACTCCATAATGTTCTATTCCATTGCTGAATTCCTACAATTTTTGCAATTTACATTTTCGCTTCATGCAACTTTTCCAGCTCTATAATTTTGCTAGTTAAAACTTTCAATGGAGTATTGTCTCTCTCATTTCCACCAATAACTAGAACTATGTACTCTATGGGCATCAATGGATGTAATCCATACACATTGCAGACAAATGTTCATCCCAATCTGTTTTATTTTCACTAACTAACTTAGTTAATAGTGTCCCAAGTACCTTGTTAATAGACTAAGCCTACCCATTCTTTCAAGGATAATAAATTATAGAATTCACATGTTTCAACAGAAAATGATTTGTTAAATATTTAATGGCATCATTAATGAAATGAACTCCCTGATTTATAACTCTAGTCAAAGGACATTCAAACCAGGTTAATATGCATTAATACAGAAATTTTGTTGTGACTGTTGTAATATTAATTCTCAATGCTCTTACTTCCATTCACTTGGTAACATAATATGTGGTTACAAAAATATATTTGTTTCATGTACATCTTCCTGCTAGCTTGATAGGCCCCACAAAATCAAGTCCCCATTTCATAAATGGTTCCTTTCGAAAACTTGTGACTAGTTTTGCAAGACTTTTAATTGCCAATCCTCCTATTCTTTGACATGCATTACAAGATTTATAGTAATCATGCACCTTTTTATACATAGTTGGCCACCAATATCCAGCATCCAATATCTTTTTTTGTGTTATTTCAGTTACAAAATGCCCTCTTCATGTAGTTCTCTCATCACCATTTATGCTTTTGTAGTTGTCAAACATTGTCACAATTTATTGTCTGGGCCCATTCTATACAATTCACCATTATTTAGTGTGAAGGGTTCTGCTATTTTAACCAATCTCTACTTCTAATGTATTGATAACGTGCCCTTAATTTTTCTTGTTTTCAAAAAAAAAATCACATCCTTTAACCATTCAAACTCTATGTAAAACAAACTCACATTTATGGTTTGATTAGGCAAACCTGTGGGTTCTATAATATTTTGTAATCTTGACAATGCATCTATAATTACATGAGTTTTGCTTGACTTATACACTACTATGAAGTCATATTCTAGGAACAATAATAACCATCTAACTATTCTCCTTGAAACCTATGTTTGTTGACCAAATAGACTAATGCCATATGATTTATATAAAAGACAAATTTATTGCCCAACAAATAATGTTTGAACTTGTGCAAAGTGAAAACCATTGTTAAATCCTTTCTTTTTGTTGTGCTATAATTTAGTTTTGCTTTGTTCAAAAGCTTAGAAGCATACATTACTAGTTGATCCTCTTCCCTATTACATTCTGAGACAACATGGCCCCCATAGCTAAAAAGGATGCATCTATATAAACATGAAACTCCACCTACCAATTTGGTGATATCAATATCGATTCTTCAATATACTTTTGTTTGATCAATTCCCAAGTCTTCTGACATTCTTCTATTCAAAGAAAAGTCTTTGTCTTTCTGGTTAGTTTAGTGATAAGTGCCATAATAGCATCAAAGTTTTTTATAAAACATATGTAAAATTGTGTCATCCCATTGAATACTTGAATCTGTTGTGGATTCTTGGGTGGTGGCATGTTTACTATTACTTGCATCTTCTTTAGATTAGGTAGATACCCTTCTTTGGAAACAATAAAACCCAAGATCATCCTTAAAAATGCCATAAATGCACATTTGTTTGGATCCAGACTAATGCCATATTCTTTGCACTTTTGAAAACATAATTTGAACTTCTGCAAATCTCTCCATGTCATTATACATTGTAAAATCATCCAAAAATATTTTCATAAAATTGTCCAAATATTCTTTGAATGCTTTGGTAATAGCTCTTTGATATGTTGGAGGTCCATTTTTCAATCCAAATGACATCACCTTCCATATAAAAGGCCCCCAATTTATAACAAATGTAGTCTTGTATCTATCCTTTGGAGCTATAAAGATTTTATGATATCTTTAATATCCATTTAAGAAATAATATGTTGCATACCTTATCACTATGTTCAGCATTCCATTTCTTAAAAGTAATGGGTATGGATCCTTCTTTGTGGTTGTATTTAGTTTTTGAAATATATATAAATTCATAATTTGCCATTTTTCTTGGGTACTACTATTATGGGTGACAACCATGTAGCTTCTTCTACAAATTGAATAAATCCAGTTGTTAACAACTTGTATATATTTTGTTTGACTATTGTAGCATAATTTGGATTTAATTTGTACATGGCCTAATGTGATGGTATAATAGTGTCCAACTCAATTTTATGTTGTGCCAACTTTGGTGGAATCCCTTTCAAATCTTTGTATGTTCATGCAAAAACATCTTTGAATTCCTTCAACACCTACTCTAGCTCCAACACCTTGCCTGTTTCCAATTGTGCATCAATTTTCACCATTTGTGGTTCTGCATTAGTTCCCATACTGAGCTTCATCAATTGTTGATCTTTAGTTAACGTCCATTTAGCTATCTACAATTCTTGTGCTTTGATTTTTGTTGGAGTTCATCCACTATAACATTCCCTAGTTGATGATTGTAGTACACTTTTGGATACATCTTATCCTCCATAACTACTTTTAACTCATATCTATTGCCAGTTATCTTCTTATTTGTGCTATGTACTTCAAATTTTTATTCTAAATTAATAGTTTTCACATTTGTATCCATGATCTCCACATTTGTGGTTTTCATAAATTGAATTGTCTTAGGTAAATTGATTATTCTTATAGAAAACAATTTTGGTTCTATAGCAAAGATGATATCTTTTTCTTCATCTATGATACCATTCAATAATTGTAGCACAGTAACAGTTCTGGTCTTCTTACTTCACTTCCCAAATGTTTGGTGATTGTATTTGTTTTGATTGTCCCTTTCCCTTGTATGGTAACAGTGTTATTCCCCCAGTCATGTGGCACTTTACCATCCTTTAACCATGGTCTCCCCAACAAGGAATAATTAAAATCTATCACATTATTCTAAAGTACAATAAACATAGTTATGTAAGGAATGCCATGAACATATATCTTCAGATCTCTTATTAGCCCCACTGGTTTTGTGGTTGTTTGATTTGCCATCCTCATATTATATGGTGCAGGTTTAAGCTTTGGAAGCCCCAACCTCAATCTCAATTATTTTGTGATAATATTAATTCCAAACTTCCATCTAGCAACACATCCCCTATTGTATTCTTCCCAATTTGTATTTAAATAACTACCATATAATTATTTATTGTTACAAATGTTATCCCTACCTCTAGTACTAAATAACGAACTTGTTTATTAGTGGTTGTTCTATTTCCACTCCGAGTTTTTTCTAATTTGAGCTCCTACCAAAGATATTTTTAAAACTAAGGACCTATCGTAAGCAACTGTCCCAAGCTCAAAATATAACTTGTTTCTAACATTTTCTTACAAATGTTTTAAAAAATCTCTTCTACTATTTATTAGTTTTTCTTGTGAATTCACCACATCTTGAAATTTCTATGTTTCCATAGGAGTAGTATTTGGCATATTTAGCCAAGTTGTGTTCCATCCCTCCATGGATGTGGATGGCCCTTTTATCTATGTTTGTTTTTTTGAATTTGTTGAATTATCTTGACCACCATTGACTTCTTCAACTAATCTTCTTTCTTCTAGTGAGCAACATTATTTGCTTTCCTTAATTCTTTATCTTTGAACACATGTTGTTTAGTTACTTTACTTCGTGTGGTAACATTAACATCCACCACATTCACATTTGTAGTGACTATTTGTGTTTTAGCAATAGGTTGAACCTTTACTACGACCACAAATTTCCCATGAAACATCTTCTGCATCTCAGCAAACTTTGGGCAATCTATCATTTTATGGTCCTAATTGGCTTCCCAACTCCATGCCTCTCAATCTGTTCAGGACTACAAGAATTATTGGTTCCTATTCCTGTGGTTGATTCATTAATGTTCTTACAACATTTTATAACTCCACATGTCTAGCAATACCTATTCTAATGTGAAAAGGCATAAAAGGACAATCCATGATTGCATGTCATTTTTCTTCATAGAATGCACAGACCCTTGAAAGTAATTTGACCATCTTCAAATCCACATATTCATGATCTCGTGTTTTGGTTCTATACCTTGTTTGATCCAATTTTGGATTCCCTTGATGTGAATATGACTATGGTACTTCATCCAACACATTCGCTTGTGCCTTTACATATTCAGATGATCATAGGTAATTTTCCTTAGTTTCTTCAACCACATCAATATTGGTGTTTTCTTCCACCTCCCAATATTTCATTAGTTCATAAATGTAGATTGATACACAAACTTGGGTTGTATACATCCTGTAACATCCCTTCCTTAGCTATTCACTAACTATGGACTTGAAATTTCTTGTGGTTGATTAGGTACTATAGAAGTCCCTACTCCATCTTGATTTCTTCAATATGAACCATAAATTGCGACTAAGAAGTATATTGCACCCACTCATTTGGATGAGTAGTCTACTGCATCTCTCTCCATGGAGATCATCATTTGTAACTATAAGCCTTTTCTAAAGACCCCAAGTCCATACTTCATGCCATACCACCTCTTGTGGTAGAAGCGACCTGTGCCCTATAGGTCTTTCTTCTATTCTCAAAACTGGTTTGTCCAAGATTAAATTCTAATATGGGGTTTTTGTAAGCCTTACATATTCTTTTCCATTTTCAAGATTATCTTTCATTTATCTTTCAATAACTTGCCAATTTGCCTCTAAGTTCAATTATTGCTATAAATTCCGAGTCACCATCCAATTCATCATTTTCACAATTCTTCATCTTTAGAGTCTATACGTCACTTTGAAATCCTTACAACATCAACTGCTTAGACCTTTGATACTTTCTAACATACCCCTTTAAAGTTTGAATTGGAAAAACCACACTACTTGTTTGAACACTCTCATCTATAGTATAACAAAAAAAATTGTAAAAAACCTTTTCATTATTGTAAAAAAACAAAAGAAATTCCCCAACATGGTCGCTAAATGGTAGAAGTGAAATTTAATTCCTATATAATTATTCGACACCACTATAACAACATATTTGCATTTCACATGCATACATTCATTATTTTTGCCTTGATTCTCAACACACATAACATTGCCATTCATCAAAACTATATATTCATGGTTATTTCATATAACCAAATTTACACTTCAAAATCCATTGTAAAAAATTCCAGAAACAAGATTATAATTCATTTCATCATATTTTGTTGAAAAAAAGCAAAAACAACAATTAAAATATGTGGTATATCTAAATAAAATCTATGGTTTTCTACTACAAAGTGCCTATACCTCCTCCCACTCTTCCCCAAACTTTGTTTTAAAATTTCTTCTCCTTTTCCCCAGATCTTCTCTCTTTGGGTGGTCCCAAGTTACATCATCATGATTCAAAACCAACAAGAATTCAAAATTCAAAACTACAATGCTCCATGACTAGTCCTTGTCCTAAATGCCATGTTCATCTAAATCATGTAATCATCCTACCCCCTTAACACCTTTCTTGCAACAACTTGGAGGATTTTATACCCATTTACCTTATACCATAATGACATACCCTACTAGTTGTTGATCTCTTTAAAATTTATAACAAATCTAAGTGCATAAAGCCTATGCATAATGAATAAGAAGTACCTCATGCTGGGAGGCATGCCACATTGAACCTATGATGGCATTGCTTTTGGTTCAACAATTTGGATATCTCCTTCAACATTAACATGATTTTGATGTGGTTTTGTGGTAGCCAAAACAATATCACCACCATTTTCAGGCCCAATAAACACAACACTCATCCTCTCTTGTGTTTTTGTGATTTCCTAATTATCATGGTTGTGATTTTCAATATTAGGCCTTGAGTCAATTGGCAGCCCACCCCCTTGTGTAGACCCTTGAACACCAAGCCTTTCAAAGAGCTTTCTGCATGGCAATGATATCATTCGAAGATGACTATAATTGATTCATTGACATTGTGGACTCGAACTTCCATACATCCATGTTGGCTCCCTAGCTCATTAAACCATCCACCTTACATGCAAGATTTGCCAATAGTCCCTTGTTGGCATCTTAGTTCACCAATGCACCTTGTTAGCTAGTTTCAAGAAAGAATATGTGAGAACCTCTATTGTTATGTCATGCCAACTTTGTAAGTCTCATGTGCCTGGTTGCTATTATTTGAACCTATGGTTTTATTTGCATGAAAAAATTCCACCTATAGCAGCTATGACTACTTTTGTGCAAAATTGGTGAAATATAATTACCATGAAAACCTAGGTTGGATTATTAGCTCTTATCTTTTAAATAATCATCAATGTTGTAGATCCACTATTAAATTGAAACAGAATTGCATGTACTCTCATGGATATTAGGGTGAAGACCCTCAAGCAAATGTACCATAGACATGTTGCTCTTTGGTGGAAGTCCTATGTTGCCACTACCTATTTCTCCAAGCGTTGCCAATCGACCATGCACTTGAATCTAGAAGCAACAACGGGGCATATGAACACGACATATGATTATGGGCCTAAATTTTGTTGGTGCTAAAACAAGGAATTATAAATCTTAAGATATGAATATGTTCCAACCCAAGTTCCATACACAAAAGCATATAACATTAAATTGCCATATAATGGTTATGTTCCAAATTTTGGAGATTTTATTCAATTGTAAACATCCTTGGCTCAAGGTGCCTGGATGAACTTGAGTTCTTCCTTTAATGAGTTTAGAAATATTGATATCATGTTGTACTTTTTGCACTTAAAGTAGTTAGGAATAAAAATCTCAGTATACACACCCAGGACAATAACAACGACAAGTTCCACTCAAGAATGGTTTTTTTTAGTTCTTCCCATGAATGTATTAGCCTTGTTTAAGGTATGCCCATCTTACAATGTGTGCTTCCTACTATATAAACCCCCCACACCCAGTCTTTGATAGGTTTTTCATTGACACTTGTGCAACCACCATGACAACTTATTTGGCTGCAAATTACCTTAATGTTTTGTCAAAGTGGCCCATTACGATTCCTTACACTCATTAGGCCTTGCTCCACCTCTTTACATAGTGGATGCAAGCCAGCCCATGAAAATTGTTTTCTAATTAAAGTTGGCAAACAATGGGGGAACCTTTTGATAGGTAGACCCCAAACTCATGAACATTCCAATAAGTAACCAACATATATTGCAAGCACTAGGCTATAATAGTTTTGAAGTATAAGCACGAATCCCATGCATGAGGCAAGAAAAGGGTGGATTCTACTAGGAACAAGTGGCCCACACTTGATGAGAATTAATATAGAATTGGCTAGGGGATTTGCAAGCACCTAAAGGACATTTACCTACATTAATGTCAAGGAGATGGTGCTCCAACACTATCTATCCAACTGCTACCCAACAACAGACAACAGGAGTTCCAATTTAATTCAACTTCACATTCATTTTATATCCTTAATTTGTAATATAAAAAAATAACTACTATGTAACCTTCAGAGGCATTGTGGGTTTGATTCACATTTCCCAATACACACACCATACCTAACCAGTAAACTTTCAACTAATCCCCATGCCTTGTTTTCATCATAGTTATGACATTCTTGGTGCGGGAATGTTATGGAAGCCCAAAGATCTCCATAAAATTCGTTAAAATTCACGCCCGAAGAATGTTATGACAAGGTGCTAAATGAAGAATTTTGAAGAATTTTATTTTGCAAAATGAAGAATGTCATCACTAGGGTTTTCATAATTCTCCCAATTGTGAGCTTCAAGTGTTCAAAATTGAGCCTTGGTTTTGGGAATTTGAGCTGCTTCTCCAAATTTGTTTTCACCTTCTCCATCTTCTCGATGGCTTATATGTCTATGGACTTACAAATGTCCAAGTGTTGGAATACATGACTTTTTAATGCTTTGTGCTAATAGTTTTGAGATGGCCAAATTGGGATTCTATTTATACTCAAAATAATCTTTGGCTTGTTGCCTTCTCCCCCAAGCACTTTAACTCCATGCACCTTGTAGACTTTGTGGTAGCCCAAATGTCATTTTGTCCCAAGAATCCCAAGTTGGGAGTCTCAAAATTCCCAAAATTGGGACTCCCACGACTTTGGAAGCTCATAACTTCTTATGCAAACCTTCGATTAAGGTGAGGTCTAAAGCAAAGTTGTAGCCCTCATCAAGCACTTTGCACAATTATGTAGCACGCCACTTACACACAAGTAAATTAGGGTGATTTTTGACTTTTAGTGATCAATAGTCAAATTGGTAGTTTGACTTCCGACCCTTCTTTTGGCCATAACTTATGTTTTAAGTACCCAAATGGGTCATGCGAGCCCATTTTAGACATCTAAGTTCCAAGAACTTTCCAATGGTATAAGGAACTCTTCAATCCAATGAGTTTTGACCCTTGCAATTGACCTCTGAAAATTTGGGAGTCTATCGAAACTCTAACTCCCAAAGTGGGGAACCCACTTGGGAAAGGACACGTGTCATCCATCAACCCTAAACCTTAAACCTATAGTCATGACTGAAGTCATATAACAATCTACATGACTGTAGTCGTAAAAGTATCTATGATTAAAATATTTATATGATTACATGACTCAATTTAGACCATAGTTATTAAATGGCACAATCATAGAATGTTGTTTTTCTAGTGGTGTGATATACCTAGATATTACATTTAAAAGAAGTTTTAAAAATGTAACAATTTTTTTTTTACTTAAATTTTTTGGTCAAGAATCCATTGAGTTTGCAAAATATGTTTGTTTTTTCTTGTGAAATAATTTTCTAAATTGTTCATTCATGGTTGGAATTCAGAAAAAAAAAAGGGAAAAAAAAATCATGATAAATTTTGTAAAACTAATTTTTAATAAATGGGCATCTTCATGCGAATGTGTTCCACCTAAAACTAAATTTGGTAATCCTTTAATAAATTTGATTAGTCCTCATTTGAAACAACAATTGCAATACATAGAATGAAAAATCAAATTTATTTATTCAAATGAATCAATCACTTATATGAAATTGGACTTGGGCATGTTATTTTAAATATTAGTCATTAAAATGGTATGATGGTTATTTAATAAAAAGGGTGTGAACGAAATACAACATGATTACTATAAAAAAAGATTATATGTCCCTTTTCCCAAAAAAAACTTTTTCATATGAATGAACTTTGGAACAATTTGTTTTGCAACTTATTATAATAAATTTTTATAGTTGTCCAAGTTCATGACATGTTTTTTTCATCATCATTTTTTAATAAATGTGAATTTTTGAAAGTGTTTTAATTCCTTGTAAATTCAGTGTTTTGTCCTTAAAATATCAACTTCAAAGAGGTGTTTGTTATACAAGTTGGAGTGTTATTAAGGTCCAACTACTTGTAATTAAGTCATTCAAATTGCTAATTAATTGACCTTGAGGTGAAGATTAATTGCTATCAAATTTAATTTGTTGAGTTTCAATTGAAGTCTATTAAATGGATATCCATGAAGAAATTTGGAAATTAATGATTTAATTAATTATTGGATTTTAATCATTATGAACACTTGTGATTACAAAATGCTTTAGTCATTTAAAACAAATGCCATTGGACAATTAGTCATAAAAGACACCACGTGGCATGAAAGTTGTATTGATAATTGTAAACCTTTGCAATCACATATTATTTTTTCATCCATTACCATGGATGAACATGAGTATGATGTGGACCCCTATAGCCTATGTGGAATTTGACTTTATGACTAAATTGTTAATAGTTGCATGATGCCAAATGTCTTAGTTACCTAGCCTAGCCTAGTTACATACCTACGTAAAATAATAAGTAAATAGGTAATTGGTGCCTACCCTAGCCTGCCTAGTTTAACCTAGTGTAACCTAGCCTTTAGAATGCTTACCTATTTTATCTAGCTTACTAGGCCAAGTATTTACCTACCTACCTACCTACCTATTTACCTTGTTTAGCCTATCCTACCTTACATAGCCTAGCTTAAGCTAATCCCTAGGGTGAAAGTATAAGGACTTGAACCTTTCAACTCCATGAAAATAAACCAAATCCTTATATATTATTTCACCACACCATTATATGGTGATCAATTTTGTCAACTTATATATTTCACATCTTGTTACATACATTAGTTAAGTGAGTATATTAAGGTATGTCATATGTAAGTAGCTTGTAAGTAGGTGGGTAGGTAAATAAGTAGATGGCCTATCTATTTAAGTGTACTTAGGTAAATGACCTACATAGCCTAGTTAAAATATGGCAAATCTACCTACATACCTACCAATCTACTTACTTATATCCCTAATGGGCAAGTGCATGGTTGGGTGGACCAATTTTGGAGTACCATGGGTAATGTTTTTGTAATAGGTGTGATTGCAATTTTGCTATTTTTTATTGTATATGTTAGACTTTTAAAATAGGGGTTCGTTTTCAAGGTATGGACTTGGGTATAATATACATAGGCCAATTGATTTAGGGTTGATGCTTAAATAATATAATTACAAAAACTATAAGCTTTTAAAATTGAATTTCTAGTGGGTATAACTTTGGCAAAAACAAATCATCAAGGACTTTGATTAGGGTTGATTACTTCATCTTCAACTTGTATATATTTGAAAAGTTTTGTGCCATATCAAATGAAAATATGGAGTTATGGACTCTTCTTCTTGAGGTAAAACTAACTTCTTTTTCAAAATTTCATATAACATATTGAAAATAAGTTGATTTATGTTGGGATTTTGTGCACATGTCTTATTCAATGACATCTAGATGTAGTAAATTTTCAATGGGAAAAAATGTAAGATTTACAATTTTGGTATCTCTATGCATTGTTTCACACCACAATGTAGTATAAATTAAATACACTATAAATGGATTTTAGTGGACGTTTTCTTTTGCTAAGTTGTTTGGTCCACCTAACCATGTTTTTGCTTTACCTACCTACTTAAATACCTACACACTTAAGTAGATGACTTATCTACTTAAGTAAAATATAAGTTGGTAGGAAATAGGTGCTTGCCTTAACCTACCTAACCTACTTGCTAGGTAATAATAGCCTTTTCTAACCTACTTGGTAACTAATAAATGAACTTGTACACTTTGAATTGCAACAACAATTTAGATGCAATGTGTCATCTAATCATCTATACATATAGTTACAAATATAATTGTGAAATTGTCAACCATCAATGGATGCCATATGCTTATTTTGCATCAACCTTTTCATTTTAAACTTGACATGGTTGTCACAAATTATAGTTGCATGTACAACTACAATTTAAATTTGTCATAATGTAATTGTGTATACAACTATGAGCTTTTACAACTATGGTGACATGGAAGATTGTCAAAAGCTTAATCATAAAATGAGTTGATTTGGACATTAGTCACACACTAGTCACAAACATAAGGTCAAATGGACAAGATTTATTCTAGTAAAACAATAATAGCCACACAAAATACATTTATGTTAAAGCTTGAAGAAAAGCTACACCCTACAAATTTTGATGTTTTATTTTGGATTTCATTAGTATTGAGAAAAGCCATGCCCTAAAAACTTATGATGAACTTCTATTTTCTTGTGTTTTTTAGACTTCACATTGGAGTCTCTAGAGTCCAAAGTCCAATGCTTTTCTTTAAAACATTTTTGAAGTGTTTTCACTTGTGTTTTTTACACTTGAATGACCATGTGATAAACTCGATATGAAATATTCATGATCCCTTTAGTTTAAATGTATAATTTAGAATTATAAAATTATTTTTTATCACGTTTATCCATTGGATCCAAAAGTATATATCTTAAATTATGCATTGGATTCCAAGGTGAAAATTATCCCAAAATTGTTTTCCTAATTGGAATGGCCTTTTTTAGAATCATATTCTTGAACTTTGAAAACTCATAATTAAATTATTATACCTACTCAATTAATTTAGTTAAAAAATAACATCATCAAAAGTACTTTAAGTCCATTCATGATTAAGGTTCCAAAATTGAATGTCTAACTCTTAAAAGACTTCAAAAAAACAACTTTGGGTTTTTAAAAAATTGTATCATTGTAATTGTCATAAGTCAATAAATAAAATGAGGTAATTATATCAACATATTACAAAAATATTTTTAAATAATTTGGATACTATATAAATACCATTTCGATTATTTTAAAGTATCTATATTAAATGTCTTCTTATAATTTTTTCTGAAGATATTGCATTAAATAATGTAATTAATGTTTATTTTGTTAATGGGTAAATAATGCTTATGTCTGTGTTTGGTCATGTTCATTGGATTCATTTGATTATATTACAAACCATATGATAATTTTGAAAGCAACATAATTCATTCTTTGTGGTTGCAAGGAAAAAGATTTGCTTTTTGACCATTTGGTTGATTTTTTTGTATTTGTTAAGCTTAGAATTTGTAACTTGAAGTGAAAATCACACATGTGCAAGAAATAATCATGGAAAAGAACATATCAAGTTATCCATGTTGAAACTTATTTAAGCATTTTTAATATTCTAGGGTTGAACCAAAATTCTAAAGCAAAATGATGTATGCATAAAAAATCATCACCAAACTTTGGTTCCAAGGTGAAAGCACACACTATAGGTGAGCCACTTTTATCCAAAAAAGGTGATGTATAACATGTATCATAATACGCACCAAGCTAAAATCTTGATGGCATTATTTGGCAATCTTAAATATAAGATATATATATTTTTTAATGTGCATGATAACATTATGGAAAAAATTCATTATGGATCAAATTTAATCTTGATCCAATGATTAGATGAAAAGGATTGGATAAAATCAATGCACATGTACAATATATAACTAATAGTTTTTTGACAATCATATTGTGGATCATGTTTGTGACTCATGACACATTACCAAACAAAAGAAAATTGAAAAAATAATGTAATGCCCAATTACAAAATCTCCTCCTTTTTCATATGGTGGTGGTTTTGTTTTTAAATAGAAAGACTATTATGCATTTATTACTTTAAAAATGAAAAAAACCCACATCTTTTGAATGGATTTTCAACCAGAATTTTTTTATTTCAAAATGTTCTTAGATTCCATTTATGTATATTAATATCATTCAGCCAAAAATTCCACCAACCACTTTAGTTTGAAATATATATGAAAAATTTCAAACTTTGTGATGAGTATTATTTTGTTACAAATATATTTTATACATTCAACTTTTCAATGTTGGTTGGATTTTTTTAAGGAATTAACTTGTTTAAGTTTAAGGCTAATTAAAAAAATAAATTTAAAATATATAATTCAAGATGTGAAGTTGATTTATTGCAAAAAACTTAATTGCAAAAAGATTACATGTGTGACTACAATTTAAGGGGGGTGCATAGTATGCTTTCATTAATCATTTCAATTGTCTTAATTTGGATTAATCTTTAAAAAAAAATAGTTAAATTTGTCTCATGTAAATGCCATTTGGGTATTTTCAAGTTAAGGTGTACCAAGGACCAAATGATGTTTTGCAATTGTTTTACCTTACAAAAGGACTTTTGGGTGCAATCACAATCCAATGAGCCAAAAAGGGCATGGCACCACAAAGAAAAATAATCAAAATTGGATAAATATTTACATTTTGCCATTTAAAGCCATGGCAATCTTGGCAAGTTATTGTTTTTTCAGTCATATGAATGTCAAGGAATTCAAATGAAAAATCCATTTGATGAAATTTTAAGTTTAAGTTTTGATTTGGGATTTCTAATAGTGAATAGCAACGTGTCGGACATGAATCAATTTTGTAGGGATTCCTATAATAATAAAAAAATTGATGGGGAAAAAATAAGAGGATAAAGACCTATTAACCACATTAAAAAATCATTCATACCTTAAAATATGTGGAATTGTAAAACTTTAGAAATTCAAAAAACTTTCCAAAATTGATCTAGAATTTTAAAACTTGAAAAGTCCTTTACCACACATAAATGGGGTAAAATGTACATGATGTGTTAAGAAAAGTTGTAGTTTATATTATTCAAGAAAACATAAAAAATGCAAAAATATAAAAATGGTTCTGATTATAATCCCATCTCCAACAAAATCCCTAACTTTTTTTCTCATATATAATTCAAAAGGACCTATCTCTATGCCCTTATAGTGTCTCCGCCCATAGCAGTAAAAATTCTTAGACCCACATTGTTAGGCAACTTGTTGATGTTTCAATGAACAAATCAAAAAATAATTTGTGCATATTTGGGGGAAAACATGACCAAAGGAACCAAGGGCACTACCGTAAAAGTCATTTTCCAAAATTGTATGTGACACATCGTGTCACAACCCCACTTTGAGGGAGGTGTGAGGTCGCCACTCACATTCCCGAAAATGGGACTTGGGAATCCTCCGGGACTCCCGAAAACTCAGAGCGCGATTGCTAGGGGTCCAAACACCTTGCATTGAAACAGTCTTTATACCGTTGGAAAGGGCTTGAAGTGTAGATGTCCAAAATGGCCTCGCATGAGCCATTTGGACATCTACAACACAAGTTATTGTCAAAAAAAGGGCCAGGAATCAAATTGACAGTTTGACTCCCGACCACTAAAAGTCGGGAATCGACCTGATTTCGGTGCGTGCAGGTAAAGTGCAACACACTGTTAGAAAGCTCTCGAAGAGAACTACAACTTTGGTTCAGACCTCATCCTGATCTGAGTTCGGGGCGAGAAGTTATGAACATCCAAAATCCCGGGAGTCCAAACCGAGACAATTTCGGGACTCCACTTTGGGAGTCCCGGGAAAAGGAGCCATTTGGATGAAAGTGCGGCAGAGAGCTACAGAGAATACTATATGGGGGAAGGTGGTGGCTTCCCCCGAGTCCGGGCCGTGGTGAGTCAAGTGAGTCCAAGG
>Ga0116227_10010846_pt1 | contig 15649 bp, 10 predicted proteins | sample S1TSphgellanicum_FD_89693 | JGI IMG/M metagenome (GOLD analysis project Ga0116227, IMG submission 89693) | Host-associated microbial communities from peat moss isolated from Minnesota, USA - S1T2_Fb - Sphagnum magellanicum MG | ecosystem: Host-associated > Plants > Peat moss > Unclassified... | reverse complement strand
TTAAAACATTAAAAACTCAATTTTGTAAAAAAATTGTTTAATTTAAAATAATATCAATTTTGATAAAAAATAAAAAAAAAAAAAAAAAAACCCATTGTTGCTAACAATAGTTATAAATAGAGAAAGAAATTGTTCCAATGATAGTTATAAAAGAAGTCGTGGCAACTTTAAAAGAGGGGGAGGAAAAAACCCATTGTTGTCAATGACATTGGGTCAGTTTGCCCAAAGAAAGAAAGAAAGGAAAAAAAAAACTTTATTTTTCTATTTTTTAAAACCAACAATCAACATAGGGTGGATGTTATAATGGTAATGGTAATATAGTTTTTTAAAAAAATAATGGCATTTTAAACCATAGCCATGAAATACATCTATAATGAAATTTACATTATATTATTCAACATTTATGTTATATCATATATAATTAGATTGTGTTTCCCGAAGCTTTAGTTAATTAAAATTATGGGAAAAAAAAATTATCCATGAAAATTTAATGATAAAATAAAACATTCATTCATAATTTTAATGGAAGTTCTATTTATTAAGAACATGTATTAAATGCAACTAATTTTTTTCATCCATGCATTAGATGAATGAAAAAAATCATTAATCCATAATGAGGATGAATGTTTACCCCATGTTTACATTCATCCCAATGTTTGTTTCTAGGCTTATTGGTACAACAATCATTTTATGGTTAAATGTTTAGGTTTTACTTGCATGTATTGTATAAAGGAAAAGACATTTTACCATCTCAAGTTCTAATTATAAGCTCTAGGCTCAAGCTTTAGTTCATTTCTAGTTTTAGCTTAATCTTCAATGTCTTCATTTCTATTCTAGTTTGATAATCACTAAACCTTAACCAGTACCCATTTGTGGAGGCAAGCTACCGCATCTTGTAATTCATGGCCAAGGTGATATCTAGAAGTCAAACATGAAGGACTACAACACCATGGTTAACATTTGATAGTTTTAAAGAAGATGTTTCCATAAGATCTGGTATTTCATGACCAATATTGTTTCACTAATCAAGATCAGTAAAATGAAATGAGGATTGCAACAATGACTAATTAGGGTTTAATCATTGTTAAACCAAAATGTAAATGAAGAAGCTAAAGCCTATAATGAAATTGTGCGTAACAATTTTAAATAAAATTATTTCTTTACAAATTGATACATCTTGACAAGATCATGATCTCTAAAATAAATTGAATAACACAAATGGGTGATGGTCAAGGTTTAGTGATTGTCAAATCAAAATGGAGATGAAGAAGCTAAACATTAGCCTGAAACTGGAAATGAACTAGAACATCCTGTTCACACCTAGTTCTAAGTCAATAATGCTAAGTTCTGGAAAGAGAACAGAAACAGAGAAGCTCGCCAGTCTGCTGGTGAATTATTATTTTTTAAAAACGTGAATTTTCGCCATTTTGTGAAAAATGTTTTGGAAAAAAAGACTATTCTGTTCTCAAATTGCTTGATTTTTGGGGAAAAAAAATCGCTAGAAAAGGGGTGAAAAATCTAAAAATTACCCAAAATTTGTCACAACTGCCTACAACATGGAAGAGGGTGCTTCAGATTATTTTTTTTACTTTCATATTTTGAGTATTGCCAAATTTGGCTAAACATTCTTATGGATGATTGCCATTTGAGCGACATCACAAAATTGGAAAACGAAACACTGAGCCAGTCTGCTTCTTTCAGTGATGGGGTTGGACAGGGTATATTTGCCAAGAAAACCACTGGTTCTTCATGAAACCTCATGACGCTTTGAGGGGTTTTAAATACCTAAAGTTGCACTATCTTCTTTTGAAAACCCGAAGGTGATTATGAAGTTGCCTTTTATGAATTTCAAGTTTCATTTTGGAAATTTTTTATAAGGGCTATGTGCACACTCCACTTTCACAACATTTCTACCTTCCTCCACATTGCAAACAATCAAATCATAAGAATTGAGGGAAAAAAGGACATAGGATATGGCAATTTAGAAACATTCAGAACAAACAGCTTTTAGAATATATAATCCGAGCCTCATTTCTCATTTGTGCTCCACATCGTCGTACATTGAAAAACCCTGTCATGTGTCTGGCTAGAAACCCTTCTCAGGAATGAACAAAAGCCTTTCCAGACAAAACTAATTCATCTGACGAATGAGGTTATTCAACTTATCCTCCCTGTTTCCAGCATCGCCAGATTCAATGTAGTGGTTTCTCTTCTTCTTGAGACCACCCAATGGACAGCTCAGCTTGAATGGCCACAAAAAGTTATTGGCTTCCTTGAAGTGAGGACCCACAGTGTAGATCTCATGAATAAGATCCTCAATGCAAATGATGCCAAACTTGCCAAGTGCCTGCAAATATTAACCCATCACAAGATCAAACTAGGAATGTTGTGTTGTTACTTCAAACAACTGATGCTTTCCATCTGAGTCATGCAATCTGCACCTTCACGTTCCATACATTCAACTGTGCATCAAACACTGCAGACATAAAAGTTCATGACATGAAACTCAGCATACCTCCTCAATGATGGAGTTGTCAGTCAGTGGAGTGCGAGCCTTATTCAGCTTGCCATATCCCCGTTTGTAGATCAGCTCCTTGACACTCTTAAGATTGGGGTACCTGAAATCAGGGCACAAAAAACATAAACAAGATAGCCATTACTCATAAAGTTCAGAGGTTATTTTTGGAGTGTGTCAAAATGTACCAGGTCCATGAATCCATGTTGATGGATGGTTGCATAGTAACAAGTTAGAGGAATGAAGCAAACTGAAATCAAAGGAGTGTGAGAATTTGAGGGTTATGTGTATACCCATAGGTAACATAGGGCTCCACTCTGCGCAGCATGTTAACTGTGGCCTTGTTGACCTTCATGAACACTCCATTGAAAATCTGTTTCAACACCACAAAGTGATCAGCCAGGCTTGTGTACAAAACACTAATTGTCAAGCTGGGACAGTGAGCTTCAACTAGACCCCAGAAAGGGAAGCAGATGCCAAATCAGTGAGGATTTGCATCCATTGCAGGTTACAGGTTTTGCCCCACCTGTCTCAATCGCAGAAGCTGCAAAATCTTCCTTGTCTTTGGATGCATGTCGTTGATACTGAACAAAATCAGCCACTAGGGAATCAGAGCACTGTAGTACTTCACATATGGCAGGCATGTTGTCACCAAACCCTAAATACAAAAGTATAAGCAAATAGTTACTTAACTTCCCCAGGATTAAGACACAAATATGAGTATCTTGTCATCACTAATGGAGAAATTTCCAGTTCTAGAGCAAAACCTGCTGAAGACCTTGAGTATTACCTCTTCAACAACAATAGAGGATATTGCTTACCCTCGGATCCGAATAACGAACAGCAGCTTTGCTTCTGCCTCCACATAGAAACCACCTTTCAGCTTTGCTTCCCTCTTCAGCCTGATCAAATCAGCTTCCTACACAACCCAAAGACATACTGAGTGGGGGGAAAAAAACGGCTGCAAGGGCAGGGGCATGCAAGAACCCCACCCTCCGGATTTAGCTGGCTGCTATTCTGCAAACATTTTCAACTTGGCGAGAAAAATACCAAAACAAAGCTGGGGTGAAAAACTCAAACTAGTGAAATAACATGCAACACCTGGGATCTGTACTCCTTGATGTACTGTTCTGCGCGCTTGAAGATGAGCTGACGGTTCTTGGCATTCTTGTTCCTGGAGGCCTCCAGCTGCTGCTTCCTGGCCGACGCCCATTCCTCATCGCGCTTCCGCTTCTTCAGCAGCGTCTCTGGCACCGTGGGGACAGCAGTTTCCACCTCCATCTTCGCGATCTCCGTCGTCGCTGCGGCACGACAGCTTCAGAGCGACGAGCAAAAGGAGTTGGTGGTTTCCGCAACAAGCATATTTGCTCCAAGGTGGGGGACGACCAAGACGACCTAACCCTAACCCTAATATCAACGGCTACAGTCTCGTCACGGTTTCTGTGGATATCGATGGCTCAGATGAAGCGTCGGGTGAGAACTCAAAACGATATCGACGGCTCAGATGAAGCGTGGGGTGGGAACTCAAAGGATATTGACGGCTCAGATGAAGTGTCGAGTGGGATCTTTATCTATTTATTTGTTTCTCTTTAATTTAAATGGTGGGAAAGCAGGGGGTTTTTTTATTAAAAAAAATTAAGAATTACATTTTGTGATATTGAAAATTTGGCGAAACTTTCCCCCCCCCCAAAAAGTAGCAAAATCAGTCAATTTACACAAGAATTTTTTAATTAAAAAATTCCCAATTTTCTTATAAAAAAGAAAAAAAATTGTGGGGAATTCAAAATAGAAGCTCAATTAATTAAAGCTCAATTTTTCTTACAATTATGGTTCAAGTTTTGTCTTTTGGTGTCAAATTGCAAAAATGATTTCTTCCATGACTTGGGGTTTTTTTGTTGGTGAATTTTCTATTTCCAATTTTTTTTTTAACATAACCTTACCTTGAGTTTTTGTTGAACTCTAGTTGGTTAGATTCTCATTATCAATTATAGCAATTCAAAATATGTGTTTTTAAGTCATAAACTTTTGCATAACCTTGAAGACATTGTTACTCAACATTGTGTTTTCCAAAGAACTATTCAAGAAAAAATTTCTTTAATTTTAAAACAATACATGACATGCTTGTAAGTTTATTCATGTTACATTGGTAGAATTTTTTTTGTAGGTTTGAAAGAGAAAATGTAAATAGCTTTTGAAATGTGCATGAGTTAATGCAATTGCAAAACTTTTAAACATAAAATAATGAACGAACCCTAATCTACAATTCGAGGACCTCTACATTTAAAAAACCCTTACACTAATATTTGTAATTATTTTGATTGCAATTATTAATGAGTTAACCTTTTTATATTTAGAGTTTAATATTCCATATTGTGATTAAACAATGTCTATTCAACTTATGGTGTTTATAATTTGACATTCATATTAATGAATTTGATTGTAACTTATTTTTAAATGTAATGGTAGAAACCGATTATCTACAACTATTACGATCATAATTTTCATAATGATTATTGCATTATATCATCATAAATTTTCATATGAATGTTGAATCTTGGGGATGGGATCACATTGTGTTTCTTTATTCACACACATACTTTTGTTTACAAGGTTTCTTTATATTTCCTTTTAAAAACATGTATTTAGCATTTACATTCATGACATCTAATATGAATTTCTTGATTTTTCTCATATTGTCAAGTCTTAAACTCATCTTTTCCAATGCCTAGATATAATATTTTTTTGTTGTTTCATGTAAAGTTTATTTTGTTCTTTCTTATTGCAAGGTTATGTTTTCATATTATTTGGATCATGTTACATTTAAAATTAAGGTTTATACAAAAGGTGCATGTATAAATCCTTATTGAACATTTTGTGGCAAATCATTTATTGGATTCATCTAGTTATTTATGAAATGTTGCATTAGCGGGTTCTTTAACACATGATTCACAACTCACATTCAATAAACCTCTATAGGATGTGGATGCAATCGATGTGATGGACAAAAACCCCTACGCATCTAGTGTGGACCTATTTTTGAATGAATTCTAGGTCAGATACCCATACTTTTGTATTTTAAAATAAGAAGCCAAATAAAAAATAATATGTTTGAATTTGAAGTTTTACATTCTTTCAAATATTGAACCCAAAATGTTTCAAATATTTGGAAATGATTTTTATTATCACACAACATGCCCATATGTGGAGATGTTTGTTGTAGTTTATTAATTAGAATTTTACACTTGCCAAGATCTCCCATCTTGGTTAACTTTATTTTATTAGCAAAATTTCACCAAAAAATGAAATAAAAGATATTTTTTGAAAATGAAGTGATTTTAGAGAATTTCCATTGCTAGAAATGAAAAATATATTAAAAATTTCTAGATTTTTGTACTTGGTTTTCATAGTGTAACCATGAATATAAAAGGTTGATTAAAAATTTGTATTCCAGATTTGGTTTATAGTTTAGAGCCAAATTTGTTAAAACTTCCTAAGGATTTTTGTCATTTTTCATGGCATCTTCCAATGGATGATCATCATTTAGGCAAGATAAAAAAAATCTTTAAAATAACATTGATCTTGGTATATGTGTAAATTTTAAAATCAAAGTTTATGAATGTTTTCCCACATGAAGCCATGTGGGTTAGTGATTAAGTCATTGTATAAACATTATATGGTTTCAACCTCAAACCCAATGTGGAGAATCTACTTATATTTAGACTCTCTTTAAACCTTTCACCTTTAGAATCAAGTTGATACATGTGGTTATCTCACTAGTGTGAATTAACTTGTATGAATATCACACAAGTTTTTTTGATACTCAAATCAAACACTCAAAATTGAAAATATTTCTTTTTGTTCATTTTCACATTTCATAGTGAAAACTAAAATTAGGAGTCTTCACAAAAATGTGAGAACCACCCAACACGAATGCAAATATAAATTTAAATATGTATTGGAAAGTTTCATTCTACAATTTTTTTAATAACTAGCAAAACCAAAAAATAAAACCTTGGCATGCCACTTCACTTTGAATATCCCAATTGTAATCAACTTTTATTATTGACAACATTTATCTTGTCGCGACCCTAACCTTGGGCTCACGACCAAAACAAAGAGCTTGCAAGGGTGCGGGCCAAGACTAAGTCCAGGAGTCGCATTTTCATGCCTTCGGGAGTGCAAAAGAGTGTGAAGGAAAGAACCTTCACACTCTCAAGTGAACTCCCATGTGGGGAGTTGGAGTCTTGATGGACTTTTGAATGTCCAGAGAGTGATTGCAAAGGTCAAAACCCAATGGCTCGAGGAGTTCTTCATATCATTGGAAAGCTATTAAAACATGGATGTTTAAAATGGGCTCATTTAAAATGGGCGCAAAATGACCCATTTAGACATCTGAAACACAAATTATGGCCAAAAGAAGGGTTGGGAGTCAAATTGGCAGTTTGCCTCCCGACCACTAAAAGTTAGGAATTTCCTTACGTGCAGGTGGCATGCGACATACCGTTGAACAACTTTCAACGAGGGTTACAGCTTTGGTTAAACCTCATCTCAATCAAAGGTCTACACATAAAGTTATGGTGCCCTAAAGTTGCAAGAATCTTAATTTTGGCAATTTCAGGACTCCCACTTGGGAGTCTCGGGACAAAAAGCCATTTGGATATGGGCCTTGTGGAGAGGTACAAAGTATACTATAAGGGGGAAAGTGGTGGCTTCCCCCCGAATTTGGGCCGTGGTGAGTTTTGTGAGTCCGAGTTGCCCATGGCTCATCCTAGCACCAAAAGTGCTTCAACTATGCACTAATCACCTAGTGTTGGTTGTGTACAGGTTCATGTGAGTAGTTGATGTTTGTCATTTTTCCTAATTCCATCCTGGAGCTCTAGCACACCCTTCTACCCCCTCAAAGTGCTACGAGCCAGTGAGCATGCCCCAACTCCTTGTTCTTTTGTAGTTTTCAGTTTGAACTCACATTTGAATCCCTTAAGGAGCTTGGGGTGTGTCACATGCAACACTTATCCTCTAACTAGAATTTGCTTTCAAAAATGTTTTTCAAAAGCCTTGAAATATATCACATGCAAATCCCATTAACAAATCCTACAATAAAAGCTTTGATTTGAACAAGTATAAATAAATGTAGATAGATAATGAATTGTAAGTCATAAAACAATTTGGTATAACTAATTTGCAAAGATCTTTATTTAAAACGATATGTCTTTTGACAACACTATTGCATGAGAATTGATATTTTCTCAAACATGATGGAGGTTGTGAATGTGAAGGACCCATATTTCATGACAAAAAAAGATGCATGCAATGGTCAAAACATTTTGTCGATGTGTATAAATGCACACTTCAATGCTACAATGTTGGCATATGGTTTTGCTATTGATTCTTGCAACAAAAATTATAAACCCAAAAAAACATAATAGTTGAAGATATGTGCAAATAATAATGAAATTTGTTTTTGAACTTCAATACTTCAAATTAACCACTTCAATGGATATAGAGAACCTATTGACGATCAACGTAAAGAAGGGATGGTGAAGGATGTTTGTTTCATTGATTGTATGTATAACAAATGGAAGGATTTTCTTAGTCACTTGGTAGGAGCAATTAAAGATTTGGATGGACACAATCCAATTATCTTAAAGGTTGTTACTAACCAATAGTTGTGTGTGTGACATGCCCACTTTAAATCACTCAAAGGTAACAATGATTCGAATGTGTCACATATATGCACATTTAGTGTTGATTATTTGTGCATGATTTGTAAAAAAAATCTAATTTTTGTTTAGTCTTGATGGTGAACAATACCTTTGGTATTGTTTGCTTATAGATGACATTTACCCTTCCTAGTCTATATTTTTACAAACAATTCATAAACCTCAAATAAAAAATCCCAACATTCTGGTCAACTATGTAAAGTCAATGTGTAATATTGTTTTGGTGTTGTGCAAGTGAGGTTTCACATAGTTTCCAACTTCTCACAATAGTGGGATCATGAAGTAATTATTAACATCTAATTGCTTATTACATACTATAGTGTAACATGACTATAAAATATGTGTAGCTTGACAAAATTTATAACTAATGCATATGTTTCACTTTCTATTTAAATAAGGGTTAGTTATAGCATACATAGAAAACATGTAGGTTAAATTGAAAATTAATAATCACACTGTAATTTATATAATGATCTTATGAAACATATTTTGGTATGAAAGACAACAAACATTTCTAATTTTGCAAAGCTTGACATTTTGTTTCAATCTTGATGTTTTCAATTTTCTACCTTCCTAAATTTCATTCTATGCAGTATGAAATCAAATTACAGAGGATTTTCATGTGTTTTTTTACTTGTTGGGTCTTACAACAATAATGCTTATGGAAGGTGTAGGTTGCAAGTTCTTTTCTGAGTTTGGTATGAAGTGAAAACACATTAAAGTTGAGTTTCTTTAGCTTGTATAATATGAAAGCGTTCTAGAATGTGTCATCTATAAATGCATCTTAGTGATAGAGTTTGCACAACACCATGACACCTTACAAACTTTGAGACATCATGTTTAATATTCTTCCATTTTGTTTTGAACAACTTTTAAGGACTTTGTGCATATCTAATAAAACAATTTGTGTGGTGTTTCCAAATCCTATTTTAGAAGTTGTAACATTTTGACCATTCCCAATTGCAAGATTTTATGAAATGTGGATAGGTAAATGAGCAAAATAACTAATGATTTTCTTTCATAATATTTTTTTTCCCTTTCTTCCTTACTAATGGCATTGAAGATTGAGTTTTAATAATAAAAAATGCTCTAATCAAACTATGTGATGCCATAAATTCATGAATGTGACATCACCAATGTGTGATATAACATTTTAAAAAACCCCTCTAAGTTCCACAATTTGGGGGGTGGAGGTTTTTGAATAAAAGTGAAGAGGTTCAACAATGTTACAACATTGTGTTGCCACTTTATTTTGTCATTGTGTATCTTCATCCCTACCATGGAGTTTTCTTAGGTCCATGAGGATGATCCTAACTATCGAATATTGAATTATACACAAATTTAATGGGGTAATATTCTATAACCTTCAATGATTATTATTCCAAACCAATGTTTGGAGGATAATTGCAAATACACATATATCCACAATGTAAAACTTGTAAACAACACTTACATTGCCAATGTTTTGGAATTTACAACTTACTTTGTCCATGTGTGTGTCCATAGGTGTGAGGATTTTTCTTTACATTTCAATACAAAAACACATGGTTCTTAAAGTTGTTCAAGTTGATTAATTGGCCCTGAGCCTTTGATTATAAGAGATGTACATAAATGGACTAAAGGCCTAGGGCTTGAATGTCATGTGTATTTTTTAAAAAGTCAACTTGATTAGAATGACCTATTTGATTATTTTTGAAATAAATCATGCAATCAAGTTGAACAAAAAATTTACCACCCTAGTCAAAATGGTCAATGAGTTTTAGTCAAATAAGACATCTAATCAAATTGAAAATAAAAAAGGACATCCCTCATCAAGATGACAAATAGTACTTTAATCAAATGGGACATTGTATGCTAGTTAATAATCTAGGCTAGATAGGTGGCTTGAGCCTACTTACCTACCAACCATCTTAGAACCTACCTACCTCTTACCTACCTACATTGCAACAAAACATGTGCACATTCCATGGTGCAATTTCATTAAATTATCATTCTAGTGAAAATAATAGGATGACATTTCACATGACCACAACAACACATGTATCAATGCCCATCACACAGGATGCACATCCAATTAAATATGTCACACATCCCACTACATATGATGTGTGACATCCATTACACACAATTGCTTAATTTCATTTCAAATACAATACAATTGTTAATTGACCTTTAAATATGTAAATGACACCTTTTTTTAATTCATTTTTCTTGATTAACAAATAAAAAAAATGGTTTAAAAGTATAATTTATTATAATATTTTAAAATCATGTAAATTTTAATTATTGGATACATTCAAATAACCTTAGCAATGGCATGGAATGTAAATAAGTTTGCCTTTTAATCTTACATGGTGGTGGGTATGTCTGAAACCATTACATGCACAACACAATTCCAAACTTGATGGTGAGAAGGTAACACAAAGTCAATACACAATTGCATAAAAGGATGCTATCAAAAATTTATGAACATGTAACATGAAAAGAAGAATTAAGGATTTGATGGAGAGCTTGAACATAACAAGATCGAGGGACACATGCCACATGGGCAAGAAAGGGAAATGTTTGAAGATGGATGGAGGTGATTGGGAACCACTTGTTTGGGGCTTCACCTTATGTTCAACTAATGCTCAATCATGATTGAACTAGTGCTCTAGGGCTCACAATTTTCAAACCATGTCTAGATTAGCAACATTTTCTTTCAACAAATTTTGTCACTCTTAAAACAAAAGAATGGGAATTTTTGGATTTTTTTTTTCTAATGTAAATTTGACTAATTTTTCCTTTTTTTTGGTTGCAAAATTTATCAAATTTTCGATATCACAAATGTTGACAAAAGAACATGTGTCTAGATCAGTATGGACAAAATAGAGAGCAAATTTAAATTGCTGATTTTGTTGATTGAGGTTGTGCAAAGTAATGAAAAAAAGGTAAAATCTTGACATTTTCAAAGCATGTTTAGATCAGTATGTGCAAAATCACAAATAATTTTCAATCATTGACATGTTGTTGAAGCTTACAAAGTAATGAAAAATAGGTAAAATCTTTCATTACCACAAAGGATCAGTCTCCAATCAGCAACCCATGAAATAATCCTGGGTATCACCATCAAGCAACTAAAGGATTGAATCAAACCGAGCTTTGAAAAAAATGCTGCGCCCAACAAAAAAAACAAGATAATTTGCACCTAGAGATTTAGGATGTGATCTCAAGGTCATGCTTGGATTTTAAGAAGAAAAGCTTTCCACAATCCGTTAAAGTTTCTAAATAGTTAAGTTATATACCTGATGCAGGAGTTGTGACATCTTGTATATTGTTGCTGCTACAAAGATCTGGCTATGTACATATTTCGAGTGAAACTGCGGGTGTGTCTGTTCTCCAGAGAATACAATACAATACAATACAATACAATTTGCATACCTCCCATGTGCATCTTGGAGTACTGCATTTCCATTGAATGGATTCTCCAATTTTGTCATCAATTCACCATGCTCGCATCATCCACAAGGTTCTCTCAAACATATGTACATTCCGGTGTTCTCTAAGTTGTTCTTTATTCTAAATTCTATTAGCGTTTTTTGTGCATTTGATGTTGAGTTTGATAAATCCAGAGCCTACGCTTGTAGCACAAATATCAAAGACAAGAACAGACTCTGACAATTATCAGGGCAGTTCTTAGAGTGAATGACTTTGGTTCTCAAAAATATTGGAGGAAAAAAAAAACCGAGCTCTAAAGTTGCTGGGTCTTTCATGAAAAACTCCAGTTTCTTTTATGTTTTTGAAATAACTAGAACTAATAATGTTGATGGATTCTGAAACGATTGAAAAAGTAATCCAAACTTGCGGTTCTTATCAAAATCAAATACCCACCCAACACTGGATGCTGGAGGATCCACTCTCTGATTCTCTGGTCATGTGAGCATGATGGATTGATGTCAGCTTGGGTTGCCTTGACAAAACAAACAACATGGAGATGCAGTACTCCAAGATGCAAGTGGGAAACAAGCATACACCCCAAATCCACCACAGTATCCAGATCTGTGGCTTCCAAACCTGAAATTGTGTTTTGGGTCCGCACTAGAAACCACCCACATTTGATGTACCAAACTACAACACCATTGGACTTGCAACTAATACCTACAGAAATACCCCACAAGCAATCAAATGGGCAAAGTAAAATACAAAAATAAATCAGCTAGGCAACCCAATTTTTTCCAATCAAACATGATAAAATATTGTTGAATCTAGATCTGAAGAACCAGGAATTTAGGTTTTTGCAACCCATCACTTCTTACATGTTGTTTTACAAGAGAATTTTGTTCTCTTGTGAAAGAAGGAGAAAAAGGTGGGAGCTTGGGATCATGAAGCATGAAGTGGGAAACAAGAGGGATATATAAAGGGGGGTAGTGGAACCTAGGAAAATTGAAAGATTTAAAAATAGATAAATTTCCTTTTCCTTTGCACTCCCTCACTCCCTCCTTGTTTGTGGTCATGTTTGTGTTGCAATAAAGTCTTGCAAGTGGCTTTCAAAAAACAAAAAAAACAAAAAGAAACTTCAGTTTATTATGCATAATATTGTGAGATTCATTGAAAGGCTTTAGTAATTGCTTACTTTGTAGTGCCAAAATGAAAGCACACATCATGGGGTGTCTGCCAACAACTTTTGTAAGTTCTAATGCTTAGGTAGGCAAATTATGCTTAAATGTAGGATTTCCCAAAATTTTAAATTGCCATGAATATCATAACTTACCTTTACCATTCCAGCAATAATGAAATTATAATTCAATAAATCTCGATTTTTGCTCAAAAATCAACTACCCGCAATGCAAAAAAGTTCTAGAAATTTGTTTGACATTACTATTAACTACTTACCCTAAACCTTGGTGATGGTCTGGCATCCCTAAGTAATGCAAAACTACTTGGCATTTTTTTTTGCCCCCACCTCAATGTAGGAATTTCAAAATATTTTATATTTTTACTATCAAAATGGGGAAAAAAAAATTTGTCAAGAAGATGCCGGAGTAGTGAAGGTACTACCATATTGGGGAAGAGAAACCAAAGAGCAATAACCGACTTTATATCAAATACTTACTTAATACACCTTTCAAGTGAGGTTTAAAAACCTTACTAAACGACAAAGAACTAAACGAGTAGAAATGGCATGATGCACGATTTGCTAGTGAACAACATGATTCCTTTCCTTTCTTCCCTTTCAAAACCAAGAAGCAATGGAGTAGACAAAGTTGCTAGAGTAGACAATTGGCATTGAAAAATTTTAAACAAAATAATATACTAGAAAAGTGGTAATTTTCTGATTTAGGGTTTACATCGTGTAAGATTTTCCTCCATGATGGGTATTGCATTTTCTCGGACAGGCTTTACATGTCTCAAAAAAACCTTAACTTTTGAATCTTAACCATTTACTTTCATGCCAGCAATTTTGGTTATGTGCCTTCAAATTTTCAGGCAAAACTAGGTCTAATTAGGTAAATACCAAAATCCATTCATTATTAGGTGGTTAATCAAAAATATTTCGATAAAATTCAAAGTTTTGGGTTTTTTCTGAAAAATCAGAAAATAAAGGAACGTCTAGTTCCAAATTTTTTTGAATTTTTTGAGAATTGAAGGATCCAGTTTTTTGTTTTTTTTTTTTTTTTGAAATTTTCAGAATCAAAGGTGGGACCAGGGTTTAGGGTTGTAGAGCTTCAAAAGAGTGAGGAGAAACAAGGAGAAGAGCTCAGAGTGCCGAGGTGCAAGGAGCTTGGAGCGAGCGTGAAGAACAACATAACTACAAGGTAAGTTCCCTTCCTCCTTTATATGCTCTTTTTTAGGGTTTAAGCAAGCTGATTTTTGTTCCAATGCTGCAAGTCTAAGGGTCATAATGATGAGGACCTCAACTCCTCCTTGTCATGCTCTTTTGTTCCAATGTTGCAGGTCACTGAAGCACACAACGACAAGGAGCTTGGCTCCTCATCGTCATGCATTTTTTTTGTTTCAATGTTGCAGGCCCTAGAGACACAATGATGAGGAGCTCGACTCCTCGTCATTGTGTTTTTTTTGTTCAAGTGTTGTAGGTCCCCAGGGCCACAACCACACGAGCTCATCATGTATTTTTTTGTTCTAGGGTTGCAAGTCCCATGGACATGATGGTGAAGAGCTTGGATCCTCATCATTGTGTTTTTTTTCTGTTCAAGTGTTGGAGGTCCCCAGGGCAATGACGATGAAAAGTTCAGCTCCTCGTTGTTGTGCTCTTTTGTTCCAATGTTGGAGGTCATTCAAATGCACCATGATAAAGAGCTCAACTTTTCATCATTGTGCATTTTTTTGTTCAAGTGCTGGAGGTCCCCATGGCCACAACGAGGAGCTCGTCATCGTCGTGTTTTTTTGTTCTAGTGTTGTAGGTTAGTCATCAGTTTTATCGTTGGAACCTTCTCCTGTACTTAAAAAACCTTACATAAATATTCTAGTGTATCTGGACGCACCTTCACAGAGCGGAAGAACTCGCGAGGCATTTCGACAACGAAACGGATCTGCTTCGGTGCTCGTTATTAATCAGCAATCTTGTAAGCTCAGTCTGCATACAGGAGCGCGATTTTTTTTTTTTCAAATTTTTATAAAAAAATTTGGGGCTTGAAGGAACAAAGGACTCCTCATCTTCCATATGTGCAAGAGATCAGCGATGGTGTTTGGAACTTTTCCAAACCAGGACACGAAGAAAACTCCTCTTGTGAAGCAGGATTAGTGAACAAGATGCTGCAGTAGGAGCTTGTTTTGAGGACCTGATAAAGATTGAAGACCAATTCTGATTCCAAACAAGGTATTTTCATTTCTCTATCTCTTGAACTTTGCTGTTGAACACTACGGTAGTAGAGGGATGGTCAATTTTGATTATGCTTCCGGTAGAAACACAGGCTCACATAGGCAGGGGCTGATGGACAGGAGAGGAGTAGTAAGTTTTCGACTGGTAGTAACGTTGTGTTTGTTATCTGTCACAGAAGGATAGACGTTGCAGAGAGTTTTATTGTGTCACGAAATCTTTCTCCCTGCGCAATTGTGCCTTTGATGAAACTCCTTCCGCCGCATTCTTTCGTATTTTTTATGGTCGTCGGCTCTCAAGTTTTCTGTATGCGATTGTAAATCTACGCTGAATTTGTAGGCCAGAAAATGCCGTCCGTGTGCCATACCAAACAGGACAGGAAGAAAACACCTCTTGTTGCCTGGCGTAAGATTTTCAGTAGCAACTCTGTTTAGGACTTGAAGAAGATCATAGAAGGCCAGTTCTGATACAAATTAGTAAGGGTGTTTGGTCTTGTCACGAGCCATGTTGCTGGACAGGCTACATTGGATTCATGCTCAATTTTGTCTATGCATCCAGCTGCAGAACAACAGATAACTAGGTAGGGGTGATGAGCAG
>Ga0116227_10010845_pt1 | contig 15650 bp, 13 predicted proteins | sample S1TSphgellanicum_FD_89693 | JGI IMG/M metagenome (GOLD analysis project Ga0116227, IMG submission 89693) | Host-associated microbial communities from peat moss isolated from Minnesota, USA - S1T2_Fb - Sphagnum magellanicum MG | ecosystem: Host-associated > Plants > Peat moss > Unclassified... | reverse complement strand
GAGAAGATTTATTTTCCTTTCAGCCAATAGGAGGGCCCAAGTTAGGGGGGCATAGGGAAGATTTTTTTTTTCAGTTTTCCATGTTTCCTAATGTGTTCCCACAATGTTCCCCAAGTTCACAATGTGTTCCTCAACATGTTCTCCATATATAAGCACTTCACTTTTAGCCCATATGTTTTGGCACTTTCACTTGTATAGGTGGGCCCAAGGGGAGGAACTATATACATCAAAACAAAACCTTTTATTTTGAGCAGCTTCCATAGTTTCATTTTTTTGGGAACAGTGGGCCAATCAAATTGGTTTTGGCCCAAAATTTTGGCACAATTTGTTGATAAGAGCGAACATTTCAGAGGATTCACCAATCCTGAATTACCGAATCAAGCTCGTGGACACCCATTTTTTTATATAAGTAGATATGTATAGTCAACATGGGAAAAACCTTATGGTTTTGGCATGTAAACTAAATACAAGCTATAATAAGAGTAACAACCAAGCGCCCCTAAAGGATGAAATCTTGGAGAAATGCAAGAACAAGTGTTTGCAACTTTGAATGAACAAAGCACCCTCTAACTGTGTAGCAAAGATCGTGTGGAGAGTGTGTTTCAAATTGTCCCATTCTCTTGCCACAATCTTTTGTCAACATTTTGACTTGTGCAAGAGCAAACTAGAATGGTGCTTAGCAAACTGAAACGCATCTTAAACATTGTTTTCCTTGGAGAATGAAGGATTTCTGACAAAAGTGCTATAACTTGAGCAACTTCTCTGAACACATAATCTTCTTCTAAGATTGATTTTTTTGAAGTAGACAATGATACCAATCATATAAAAGCACAGAAGGTTTTGTGCAAACCCACCTGTTAGTTCTTCCTTGTGACTTGAAAGAAAGAGTATTCCAAGCATCCATGTGACTACAAAATTCCAGCTTGACAATCAGAGCAATTCGTAAGTACATTATTATAACATTCTTCCAACATTTGTGCGAGTTACAACTGAAATGGGATTCAACTCACTAATAGCTGCTCATTACTCAGAAAGTGTCTTTCAGAAACAGTAGCAACTTCATGAGCATGTTTGCATTTTTACCAATATGCAGTCCTATTCCTGTTAGATAGTCCTTTTAAATTGCCACTAAACCCAATCTCCAAGTTTGCAGCAATCATCACAACTATGATGCATTTGTTGAGTCCCACAAACTTTCTATGTTATTGTGTTTGGATTAAAGAAGTGAAAAAACAAACTGTATACAACACTTGCAAAACCAACATGAAACATGCAGAGAAAGTGCAGCTGGTTCTTGTGCAGGATGTTTTTTGATCTAAGATGCTTTCAATTTCTAGGTGGTGAGTATCACTTTGCCAAAGTGTGTGCCACGTTCCAAAACACGATGGGCATCATCTGCCTTCTCCAAAGGAAGAACATCCTCAACTATTACCTTAACCTTGCCTGCTTCAATCTCTGGCCACACATTCTTGACAACTTCTTGTACAATTGCTGCCTTGTCTTTTGTTGGCCGACTTCGTAATCCCCCAGCTGTACCAACCAAACCAACCAACAACCATGATCTTAGCTGCTTACACCACTTTTTCTGTTGGCAGCAACCTTTGATCCACAAAAGCCTGAAAAATAGAAGAGGATGCACTTGCTGCGGCACAATGTTTTGTAATCACATACAAAGTGTAAGCAGCTTGGAGAGTTAAATATATTACCAGCAATAGTTGCACGCTTTGCCATAAGCAATCCAAGGTTGATCTCTGCCTTTGCTCCCCCTTGTAGCCCAATGATGAAGATCCGCCCATCCAAGGCCAAAGCCTCTAGATTCTTATTCAGATATGGAGCTCCAACAACATCAAGTATGACATCCACACCTGCAATCCAAGGTTCAAGTATGTACATGGAGGAGATAATGATTCAGCCGTAGGAAAGAAAGCATAAGGAAATCTAGAAATTTCCTGGAGCTAGAATGCAAATCTTGTCAAAAGTGCATGATCAATCTACATTCAAATATAAGGAGATCAATGTGTGAACAACACGCACCTTTACCACCAGTCTCTTCCTTTACCCGAGCAACAAAGTCCTCAGTCTTGTAATTAATTGCAACATCTGCGCCAAGCTCAAGGCACTTCTTGAGCTTTTCATCACTCCCTGTCAACAACAGCAAAAAAAATTCCAGTCCAACTTCATCGTGCTTGTTGGGGCATGCCTGCCTGTGTGCCTCTTGCAAAACATGGAAAAAAAACTCTAGCTCCATTGGAACAAACACAAGAATTCATACTATCTGAAGAAGGAGGAGGAGGAGGAGGAAAACAGAAGTACTAAAGTGAGCAACTTTTGTTGTTGCTGTGTTGGACAGAGCTCTTCTTTACCAGCAGTGACAAACACTTTTGCGCCTTTTGCCTTGGCAAGCTGGATTGCAAATGTGCCTATACCACTACCACCACCATGTATCTGCACCCAAGGAAACAAAAACACTTTCATGAATTGCCTTTCCCACAACAAGAAAATCAGGCAAGACAAGAAGAAGCATGTATTGATCGATCACAGGGCTTATAGAAGAACCAGTTGAAAGAAAGAAAGAAAGAAAGACTAGTGCCAATCGCAACCGGTGCACATCTTCAGAAGAAGAACCAGCTGAAAGAAAGAAAGATAGATAGACTAGTGCCAATTGCAACCAGTGCACATCTTCAGAAGAAGAACCAGTCAAAAGAAAGAAAGACTAGTGCCAATTGCATCATGTGTGAAGAAGATTGGCTGAAGAAGGTGACAGTTGCATGCATGCATGATGACATACCAGAAGGCTTTCACCTGGTTGAAGATGCGTGGTCATGAAGACAGTGGACCAGACTGTGGATGCAACTTCAGGAATCGCTGCAGCATCCCGCAGAGACACACCCTTCGGGATTGGAAACACTTGACCTTCTGGCACATTCACCTTCTCTGCATATCCTCCTCCTCCAAGCAATGCACACACCTGCAGCGGGAAGCAAAGGAATTGCTGTCAAACAAGATCTGAGACTGTATGCTTTTTCCCCTCTTGTGGAAACCCCTGCTGCTGCTGCAGCACAACCAAGAAACTGATCGCCATCTACAACAATAAAGCAAACAAGGCATCTTCTTCTTCTTCTTCTTCTCTTCAAGCGTACCTGGTCTCCGACTTTCCACTTGGAAACTCCAGGGCCGACGCTCTCTATGGTTCCAGAGACTTCAAGGCCCGGGTACAAAGAAGCGCCTGGAGGTGGCGGATAGTTGCCTTGTCGTTGCATGATGTCTGCTCTGTTCAATGCAGTTGCAGCCGTTTTGATGAGCACTTCTCCCTCGCCTGCTTTCGGATCCGGGACCTCCCTGAGCTCCAGGACTTCAGGACCGCCTGGCTTGGTAATCTCGATGACCCTCATCTTGTTGTTGTCACAGCAGCAAATCTTGTAGAAACGATTTCCTTACGTGATGGACTGTCCACTCCAGAGAGCAATCTCTTTCTCTTCTCTTCTCTTTTCTTCTCTTCTTCAGAAAGAATCAGAACAGGATTCTCTTCTCTTCTCTTCTTCAGAAAGAATCAGAACAGGATTCTCTTCTCTTCTCTTCTTCAGAAAGAATCAGAACAGGATTCTCTAGTATCTCCCGAGCTGGTCGTCCGCAGGCACTTTGAACGCAAACTCTTGCTGATGACAACGACAAGATGCACATGAGGACGTGTCGAGAAGCATGCAAAACAGCATGCGCAATATCAAGACAACTGCTGACATTGCAAGCTCCCGGCTACGCCTACTCGTCCAGATGGATACCATGTGCTACTGAGTTCGCTTTTTTTCCAGAGGTTTTCAAGACATGTGCATCGTTGTTTGTTTGTGCGACGGACGTCCTCTTGCTCCTTGCAAGCTCTCTGGAATCGCTGCTTTCCTGATATGACCTTCCTTTCGCCTTGCTTCGTTGTTGCCCCAGAACGACCATTGCAGCAGCAGCAATGGACGGAGACAGCACAGGCACTACTACTACTGTCGGCTCTGCAAGGGGGCAGCGTGCAGGGCAGACTATTATGGAGGATAGAGAGAGATCTTTCTCGGGAGTGAGAAATCCGGGCCGAGGAGGAGGAGGAGGAGGAGGAGGAGGATCTGGAGGTAGGAACTGCGGCGGGTTAGAAGCTGCACACAGAAGAGAGTGCACTGGAAGAGCAGCAGACCCAGTGCCTGGAAGTAATATACGGAGCTGTCATCACAGAACGAGAAAGAAGGAAGATGACATGCAGATATCATGTCACCATAGCTGCAGCCATCCATTGAAATGCCCCATCTTGTTGAGGAACGAAAGAAAACCGTGCTGCACATCTTCTTCTCACCATCTCTGAAAACCTTGACAAAACACAAGCTTCCCAGGTAATAGACATCTGAACTATTATCACTTTGCTCAGTTTTTCTTTTTTTCTTTTGCTTCCTCTAGCTTGAACATTATGCTGTAGCTGCAGAACCCACAAAGTAAAATGCCCTTGGACAGGAACCAAAGAAACCCATCCATGACTTTGTTCATGATTTCTGAAAAACCCCAACCTTAAATCCTTTTGACTGCAGTCCTCTACTGTACCAAAGTTGATGCATCTCCTTGAATCCAACCCATTCCAATGAGAAGCTTGTAAAACCCCATCAGGTTTTGATTGGGTCTCTTTGGGTATGCATGTGATTGACATACCTGCTCTTTTTTCATACTCTCCAACAACATCAATGTCTCCTTTAGCTTGAGGTGATGAACTGTTGGGAGCTGATGAACTCAGTGGGTAGTCATGGCAGCTTGTCACTGCCGTTCGTGATGAAGGTGATGGTCTGTCACTTTGTGAGTGACTCTCATGAGGTTATGACTGCACTCATTGTCATGTTACCTTTAATTGTTGTTGTGGAGATTTCTCTGCAACTTCATGGATCTTTAGCTTGAGGTGATGAGCAGGTAATGTATAACTGGAATTCGGAATTGAAATTTTGCTCCTCCTTTTTAGCTTGAGGTGATGAGCAAGTAATATAACCCCAATTGGGAATTGAAATTATGCTCTTGGAAACAATCAAAAGTTGCTGAGTTGTCAAGCCTTCAAGTCAAAGACTGATGAATCTGTTGTGTCTATGTGGTGAGAGGGTGGTTTTTCAATCACGCAATTTGTGAGTCCGTGCAGCAGGTAACAGACATCTAAACTATCACCTTGTTGAGATTTTTTCATTGCTTCCTCTAGTTGTACATTGTGCTATAGCTGCTGCCATGAGTAAATACAGGAACGAAAGAAACCATCCATGAATTTTGTTCATGAGTTTTGAAATCCCAACCCTAGAACCATGTGTGGGATGATGTAGGATACATTGACACACTATCAATGAGAAGAAACCTTGTAGCTAGTAGTTGCTCAATAACAGGACAAGCAGGCAAGTATGGTGGATTTGCTCTAGTACTTAATGGACAATGATAATAGTTCTACACCAAGATAACTGGCACAATTGAGTGGAACTCTGGTTTGTGTGATGGCACCACAAGAATCTCGGTGGAGGTGAGTTCTATGTTGTAACCTCGTGTTTGTAGGTAGGTTGTCAATTTGTTTGTATAGTCATGCTAAAATTTATTTTCATTAATCGAGTTCAAATCCATTCAAATCCATTCATGAAATTTCAAATCCATTCCTTCATGATGTTATTTTTGTTGTATTGCATTGCATTGCTTTTCGAAGCATGTTTCATTTAGTACCTACAAAGGTAGACGCCACGATCATGAAAACAACAAACAACTTAATTTTTTTGTAAAATAAATTTAGAATTTTCATGGGCTACCTTTTGAAATTGTGTTTTATAATGATTCTAAATTTGTTAACGGGTTTTGGACCATGTTGTTCCAAAAAACATTATGAACAAAATTGTGTTATAATTTTACATATCATCACAAATCAAATGCGCATGTAGAAAGAACCAATTAAACATTAAAAAATATGTTGAAAATGTTTATAGCTTGCAAACAAAGCTCTTGGGTGGAATACCTTCACTAGATGGGATTTGCATACAACAAAATTTAAAACCTTTCAAAAGGGATGAATCTATTTGAGATAGTTTATGAAAAGTATTATTTAACACCACCATCTTGGCATGTTTTTGATATAAAAGTGAAAATTATCAACTATGTGCTTGAAAGAATGGAGTCCCAAAAAAAATTAATTAAAAAATATATATGGAAAGACTTCAAGCCAAAATCAAGACATATATGTGTCACTCAAAATAAAAATTTCAAAAAAATTGAATTATGAAACTTGGTGTTCTTAAAGGTAACTCCCAAAAAAAATTCAATTAAAATTGGGCAAATGTTATAAGTTAGCACCAAGGTATTGTGGTCCCCTTCAAAATTATTAGTAGGCTTGAAAAAAAAAGTGGGGTATGAATTAAAACTATCATATAGATGGAAAAATTATAATGTTTTTGAATGAAAGCACATTTAGGTGGGACTAAAATGGGCAATTGAAAGTCAATTTGAAAGTTCACATTTTGTGTATTTTGACCCCAATGAAACTAAGCTTCGAATAAAAATATTTAAATGATATTGAAGTTAACCTTTTTTTTTTCATTTTCAAAATTTTAAAACACATTTTTTAAATGTTGATATTGAAAATATCAATTTAGATATCAAAATTAATTTTGTAAGATTTATGACTTTTGGGTCTCCATTTTTTATTTTTAAAAAAAGAGAGGACATTTTCATATTTTACTTTTTAATCTTAAGTGATATGATACTTTAAAATGCCGTGGTCCAAAGTTGTAAACATGTTCTCTAACTCCACTAAAAATAGAAAATACACAATCATAAATTTTTTGGACCATAATTATATATGTACATTACGTTGCAAAGTTCAATCTAATTGAATATTTACATTTTTAGTGTATTATTTTCAAAGTTGGGAAGATTGAAATATATTTTGAATGTTTCACCTCATTTTTGGTAAACTTTTGATTGAATTTGAGTTGTATGCAACAAAATTTGATTAACCCAAAATAAATTATCACTCCGACTTTCAAAAAAGTTCATTATGGTGTGTGTTTTTACCCTTTCCATATAAATCTTCCAAGGAAATTCATTTATGACACTAGTTAATTTATCCTAAAACTACTAAAAGCTATAGTCAAAAGGGGAATGACTAGTGGTTAAGCCATTAAAGATTTTGAAATCAAGATTAAAAAATATAAAAACATGCATATGATATACAAAAGATTCAAGATAAAATGGAAGGAGTATCCCAAAATGATGCCATTTGGGGAAAGGCTTGCATGGCTTCCAAGCTTCCAAAAGATTTTTCCCAAGTTTTTTTATATTAAAGACATTATTCTAAATGGAGGAGAAATATTATGTTCCCTACACTTGGTTAATAGGAAAGTGGATGATGGGAGTTTGAATGGGAACATTGTGTGGAAAAGCTCGAACATCTTAAAATATATATGTAGTTAATTAGATATGAATAGGAAAAAATTATTTTGGAGGATAACGTTGAAGGTAGAGCTAAATTTAGGATAGCCCAAGGTTTTCTTGCTAAGGAATACCACTTAGGATGTCACAAATTATGTAGTTTTACTACACATAGCAACCAACTGATATTTAAATTATTGATTAACTATCAAAATATAATGAAAATGAAGTAAAAAGACTTTTGTCATAACCAAAAAAATTCCCAAAAAAATTCATTTTTAATAAAATTTACATTTTTTTGGGTTGGAACTTATGGAATTAATATCATTTGTTGTAGTTATCATGTTAAAATAATGAAAATTCAACATATGGTTTCAATTTTATGCCCCAAATTTTAATAAAATTCTTAAAAATCTTTTGAAAGAAAAGGTGTGAAACTTTTAAAAACAAAAAAGACACCCATAGGAAATTTGAATAAAAGAAGTTTTTTGGTTTTTCTTAGTTGTTAAATTTTTATTAACAAATAACATAAATGGTGAGCTTTTGGTATTAATGGTTAAGTGAAAAACTTTTGTAATTTTTGAATTTTCTGAAAGTATAATGGTGTGATTTATGCATGTAATACTTGTAATAAAAAATGTTTTTGTGTTTAAGGGTTTGGGGTTTGTAAAGAAGGTTGTCACAACCTCACTTTGAAGGAGTTATGAGGTCACCACTCACACTCTCAAAAATGGGACTTGGAATTCTCCGGGACTCCCAAAAATTCAAAGCGTGATTGTAGGGGTCAAAACACCTCGCATTGGGGCGTTCTTTATATCGTTGGAAAGGTCTTGAAGTGTAGATGTCCCAAATGGCCTCGCATGAGCCATTTGAATATCTGCAACACAAGTTATGGTTGAAAGAAGGGCCAGGAGTCAAATTGGCAGTTTGATTCTCGATCACTAAAAGTTAGGAATCAACCCGATTCTAGTGTGTGGAGGTGAAGTGCGACACACCATTGGAAAGCTCTCGATGAGAGCTACAACTTTGGTTCAGACCTCGTCCTGATCTGAGTTTGGGGCGAGGAGTTATGAGCGTCCAAAGTCCCGGGAGTCCAAATCGGGACAATTTCAGGACTCCACTTTGGGAGTCCCGAGAAAAAGAGCCATTTGGATGCAAGTCCTATGGAGAGCTGCAAAGAATATTATATGGGGGAAGGTGGTGGCTTCCCCTGAGTCCGGGTTGTAGTGAGTCAAGTGAGTCCAAGTTAGCCCGTGGCTTGTCCCAACACTAAAAAGGTGCATAATGAATTCTAACCCATTTGTGGGTTGGATTTGGATGCATGACTATGTAATTGAACAAGCTTGTCCCTTTTCCTAGTCTATCCCGGAGCTTTCAGCACGCCCCTCTCACCCCCTTTAGTGCTGAAAGTTGAGAGCGTGCCGCAAGTCCCATAAATTCCACAACTTGAGTGAGTTAGCCCAACTTGGGGCTAACTTGGGGACTTAAGAGCGTGTCAAAGGTTTTCAAAAAACAAGGTGGTGGAGCGAAGGTGATTTGTTACTTTCATAATTTGAAAATGATCAAGTAAGAAAATGAAACTAGGAGGACATGGGAATTGTGGCCAACCAAAATAAATAAAAATCTATGGTAATTTCAAAGCTTCTAGAAGTTATTCAAATAATGTGCTACTATAGTGGTTCATGGGGTTACAAAACCATTGAATTAGTGATGAACCCAAAAATAATCTATTACAATTTTTTGTGTATTTATTTATAAGGCCATTATAAAGCCAAACATGGTGGTTTTTTTTATATGGGTCATGTGTTTTTTTAAGTTCCATGGGTTTGAAATAAAGGGGTTAGCCTTTTTGGTATTTATAAAATTTTGTCTGACCAATCCAATGAAAGAGCAATATTATATTTTTTATAACTTATACATTGTGTTGTAATTACAATCACAAATAAATGCCCTCCTTATAGGTATAAACATGTTAACATGAGCCAAAAATAATCATAACCATTGTTTACATTTTTTTTAAAAAATTATTTAACTTAAATTTGTGTTGAAATTTTGGATTTACTTATATAACAACATTAATAATATATCATGGAAACATATACAAGATAAATTTGAAAAAAGATGATGAATAAAAAATCCCAAAAGCATGCCCCCTTGATTATTTAAAAATGATTGCTTAATTTGAAATAATCTTAGATCATTTTAGGAATAAATCTTTTAAAATGTCTTTAAAAATCTTGAAATTCTTATTCATATTATTATGGAAAGGTTTATATTTTTAAAATTCTAAAAAAAAATTTAAAAATATTTTCAAATCATTTTACAAGTTTTTTAAGTAGTAAAAATAATGATTACAAATGTTTGAAAAGTTTTTTTGGTATTAAAATCATTACATTCATTTCAAAAAAAATTCAAATTTTTTTATAATATATTAAAATCATTGTTGTATTTATATACCAAACAATTTTAACATTGACTCAAAATACCATTTCAAAATGTTAAAATTAAACATTGGTTACATTGTTAAGGTGGTATTTTTATTGTGAACTTAATTAAAGACATTTCAAAAGTATTTATAGTTGTTTATGTTGCTTATAAATACTTGTAAACAGATTTGAAAATTTTGAAATTTGCATTTTTTTGGCAAATTTTTTAATGTAAACCTCAACATACATAATGAATTTTTATGTCTGTGTGATGACGGGGTGGGTTTTTAATCATGTACACATGAGTCTATGTCACAAGTGGACAATTGAAAGGTTAATGGTACCAGGAAGGTGATCAAGCCATGTGAATGATGTATGGATTGTCAATGAAAAAAAACCTTGTAGCTAGTTGTTCAATAACAAGGCAAACAAATATGGTGGTTCCCTCAAGTACTTAACAAATAATAATAGTGATTCCACACAAGGATAGCTAGCAAGGTTGAGTGGAATTTCAATTCTTTTAGCACCTTATTGCACTTGCACTACCTATAAGTTCGTTATTGCCATTATTCTATAAATTATCAATGTTGAAACTTTTAACCTTTTGTTTAGATGTTGTTTTCTTAAATTGTAATACCAAATGATGCACCTTGAACCTACTTCTTTTTTTATTAGAAATTAATATTTATTTGTCCTATGGGTTATTTTTTCATTGTACACACATTAATCTTAGCTTCAATTTTTTGTGAATCCTTTTGCAATTTGTTAAGCAACTATGATGAATTTGTTTAAATGTTTAACAAATAATGATAGTAGCTCTACACAAAATTAACCAACACGATTAAATGGGACTCCAATTCCTTAACACCATTTTATGCTAGCATTGTTCAAAAGGTTACTCCCATCATTATGTGAGTCATGATTAGAAATTTTCTAACCTTGTGGATGTTGTTGTTTTTTATTATAACACCAAATAATGTAACCTCAAATTCCTTGTTTTGATTCTAAAACTATTTATTAACATATGGATTTATTTTCCACCATGCACATATGCCTTGCTTTCCTATGACTTTTGTAAGCTCGCCTCCAATTTTCTTGTTTCTTCTTTTGTTTTTCATGTAATAATTGAATGACATTTGGCACAATACATACACTTATTTTGCCATTATATATATATTCAAAATATTTGGGAAATCAATATTGTCCTAAATTGGATGTTGATTAATAAATGATATGAAATTTCCCTTGATTGCAATAATTGAATGACGAACTTTAAGATGACACCATTTATCCTTTGATTACTACATTATCTTTAAATTACAAGACACAACTCCAAGAATTTTAATTTTTTTCTAGGCTACTATTTTTTAACATATTTATATGGCATTTAATCAACTTTATTCATCAAATAGTCTTTTTTTTAAAAACACTTTAGTAACCAATTTATGCAAGATGCCAAAAAATATGAAAAACAAATGCAAAATAAACAATGAAATTAAATTAACATATTTAAACACAATTATTAATTACCATTAAACTTACTAATTACTAATTTCATGAACATGAATAATCAACCATGAGTATTCAATTATCAATTCACATGGATGAAATATGACCACATCAATGAAGTAATTTTCTTTATAGAATTTTCAATCCAAATAAACTGTAGTTGTCACCATGGTAATAAAATAATTTTAAACTAGTAACATGAAAAGCATGGTCATCCCAATTAATGTTAAGAAAGAATCTTGTTCATGTGATAAAACCTTTCATCCAAAATAATGGTAACATATTGTAATGAAAATGATGATTGAAATATCCAAGTCCTTGGACCTTGATTATCAATGGATTCTCATTTTTTTAAATAATGGATCATAATCGTTATAAGCTAGATTAATGTTTAAATACAATTTGTTTCGTTGAGTAAGGATGGGATGATAATTTGCACATTTTCCAAACTATGTATTCACAATGTCTCTTTAAAATAATTAATTAATTTTGAATTAATTAAATTCTTAATGGGATTGCACTAAATTAGGTTGTCAACATTTTCAAAAACGTGTGATATGATATTCCACATAATGATGCATAAATTTCATGAAATGAAAATGGTCTATTATGTAAATGGTAATTCAACATACACAAGTTGTCATGTTGTTTGGCCAGGAAGGTTTCTCTTTTCTAAATTGTATTCATTTTCACCACTTGGTTTTCCAAAAAATGCAATGATTTCATTGGGAGTATAGTTGGGTGCATCTACATTTGCATCATATTCTTCAATGAGAGGTTGCATGGATTTCTCATAATCAACATAAGGTTCATCTATTTCTTGTCCTTTTTCATTTACATGTTTATATGAACACATGGTTGGATCAATGTTAGTTGATCCTATCCATGCATTTATGCATTTTGCATTAACATTTGATTGTAATTGATTATGCATGTTGGAGGATTTGGTGTCTTGTGATTGAGTATTCAATGTAACCATTGTTGCCTTTCTTGCCTGCATGCATCCACCTCAAATATTGTTTCCAAATTGGTAATGGAAATCTTAAAATGTAATTTAATCTTACAAACATCATACACATTAAATTTTATAATCACATGGTTACAAACAAAATATTGTACATCCATTGATAATTTTGGATGATAAATTAGGAAAAATCCCCATTATTTCCAATTTACAAAAGATTGAAAGAACATCAAGCTCCATTTGATATGACTATTTTTGTCAATTTTTCCAAATATCATGTTGATTGGTAGAAACTTACTTTGAATCCTTTGGTTTCTTCTTGTCTTTCAATTATGCTTGTGTATTCTTTTTCTTTCTACATACATTGTCAATGAACAATTAATTTTAGTCCTTCTAGCTCAAATTTTCATAACCATAATACATTCATTTTGAATAGAATTAACATACATGTGGTTTTGGATGCATGGAAAAAACAAAATCTTTTTTGAAATACCTGGATAGTTGTTTCCATTTTTACACGATTACGAAGTGTGGTGTAATTAATTCGTATTGTTTCCAATAACCATTCCAAACCATTGTTAAGTTGTTGGTCCACCTGCACATTATTCTTACATGCCATGAAATCAAACTAAAAAATTGTCAAGTTTGTGTTTATGACAAAAACAAAATAAACAAAATAAGGTGAATCATATTGAAGATGTGATAAAATATATAAAATATACAAATCTACTTACAATTTACATCAATGGCAAGGAATATGAACACTATTTTTCCTAGTTACAAACTTTTCGTTTTTTCACCTTTGTTTTCTAATGGACCTTGTGAGGTGGAATGGGCTTTCACTCCATTGAAAATCCATTTCACAACAAAATGGAAAGGACCTCCATGAAATGGAAATCTCTTCCATACCAAAGATTTGTCATTTGTATTGATTGGGGAAGGTTTCCAACTATCTTCACTCTTGTAGTTTGATGGCAAAAGGACTTGGGTATTCCTCTAAACCACAAGAGGACTTTGGAGAAGAGTGCCATCATCCTTACACAAAGTTATCATTATTATATTTCATATCAAATAAAACCATCTACATTCAATATTTTTTTGGACATATTATTATATTATTACATAGTTTTTTGACAAAACTATTACATATAAGATCAAAATTTCAAGGCTTGATTTAAGGTCATAACGTATGTGCAAATTACCAACAAACTACAATTACATTCAATGAAAGCTTGATATGTACTATTGATGGGTCCCAAAACACCAAGGAAGGCATTCGTTGTAGGCAAATCAAATGACAAATCTCGTTTATTTGCAACCACAAGCATAGGTTTTCCATTAAGATGTGCGTCCTTCACAACTTTTTTGAATTCATTAGCGACTTCCAACATGCGCAAATCATTTGATGCATCAAGAACAAATATTGACCCATGAACCTGACATAACACCCCATGTAAATGTAATGAATGACATAAAACCCAAAATTTAGTATCAAATTTTTTGATATTTCTTACCTCTAACATTTTCATTACATATTCAAGATGGCTTTGAATATTAACATAATGTAAATTAGATCATCAAAAAAGCTTGAAATCTATTAGCCTTTAAATTTGGACAAAATTTTTTAAATTTAAAATTGTTTAAAATTACTTCGGCAAAATAATGTGACCAAATTCCACGAATGCTCCTTCCTCCTCCCAAATCGTATATTGATGCTTGAAATTTCCGTGTATTCCAAGTTCTTTTGTCAAAACCCCATGTTGGTACAACATGGTTTTGGTCTTCTCCGCTAAACAAATTATATGTTTGTCCACAACCAAACAATTACATAATTTCATATATGCACTTAACTAGAATAATTTGGAAATGAAAATGCAAAGTATGTTCATTGCATAATAAGCATTTTTATTAAAATTCTTTCAAAAAATTAACAATTAATTTATATCTCACATAATTATCTAAAATTTTTGAAATGATATTTTGCTACCATTAATAATGACCAAATTGTCAAATTGTTTTTTAAGTTATTCAAATTTTCTAAAGTGATGGTTGTCATAATCAAATTGGATCAATGTTATGATTTTTAAAAATTAATTAATTAAAATTAAACATCGTCCTGAAATGTTTTGAACTTGGAATTCGAGTATTTTTTCAAATATGACACAACATTCAAGCATAAATGTTTCATTATTACCATAATTTTGCAAGAAGAGTGGATTTCCCCGCACCATCTAACCCAAGAAGCACCAAGACTATCCTTCTTCGACACCAACAATGAGCAAACAAATGGAATAAACAATTGCAACATTGTGAACTACATGATGAAATATCTTGTTTAATTATATGACCATCACTTTGTTCTTGCATCAAATAATTAAAAAAAAAATCTATGAAAAGCTTGACATAAGATTAAATGGAAAATTCAATTTTCATGTAATTTAAATGGAATATTATATGTGATATCTCTAAAGCAGGAATGATGATCTCCCCTCCCCACCCCATCCACAAAAATGATTTTATTTTGAATATTTCCTCAAGTATTTAAATAGACAATTGTCATGGAAGGAGGATAATTTAGGCTTTTTAATTTTCACATTACTTAATGTGAATAGGTCTTTCACCAAAATTGCCATTACTATTATTGCCTAGCCAAATTTTTCCATTGAATAAAAATTAAAATAAACTCAAAATTGCCTAATAATGGTAGATGTTTTGTCCATTTATACATATTAATATATAACATAATTTATATTTTAAAATAATAAATTTGATGCCTATTTATATATCCATATTGTGTCAAAATCCACCCCAATAAAATGTAAATGGGGTTGGTTTTATTTACATCCCATATGAATTATGAAAAACAACCATTTAACCACAAATTCATTTATGATTTTTTTATTGAATTATAATTAAATCATTTTAAATCAGATTTAAATTATATTGCATCTATATCAATTATAATGTAATTTTTATTTATTTATTTATTTAAAAAAAGAAAAAAGAAAAAAGGGCTAGGTTTTGCGAATTTTGAAGGGTGAGGAGAATTCATCCAAAATGGGGGTGTTGGAGAATCCATGAAACTGGCATTACATAAGTAAGCCTCAGTTTCTCATCCCAATGGATGAAATCCTAGAAGAAATCCGAATTTGAGGGCTTCAAGAATCGATGAAACTGGCTTTATCACATAGGTAAGCATCAGTTTCTCATCCTTATGGATGAAATCCTAGAAGAAATCCCAAAAATGGTTGGGCGGTTTGGGGGGGGGGGGGGGAAACGCGCGGACAGGGGCAGCGGAGTGGGGAGCAGTACGTGCCGTATCCGGAGGTGGGACAGGTAAAAGG
>Ga0116227_10010843_pt1 | contig 15655 bp, 10 predicted proteins | sample S1TSphgellanicum_FD_89693 | JGI IMG/M metagenome (GOLD analysis project Ga0116227, IMG submission 89693) | Host-associated microbial communities from peat moss isolated from Minnesota, USA - S1T2_Fb - Sphagnum magellanicum MG | ecosystem: Host-associated > Plants > Peat moss > Unclassified... | reverse complement strand
CAAAATACACCCAAGGAGAAAGTTCACATGAACATTCCCCTTTGCAAGATAATCTCCATGCCAATGGTTAGACTTGCATTGAAGATTGATGTATTGAATATGGAACATGTGTTCCAAATGGGGTACTGAAAAGGTGACAAGGTTTTTTAAGTTTCTACTATAAATTGGCAAGGGGAGGAAACCCTTATATTGACTCTTATGAAGGGTGGGATCCGCATGGGAAGGAGGTGAATAAAAACTTTGAGATGTTTCTTAGAATGAATGTTGATCTTTTAAGGTTTTCTAGGCATATGTTTTATGTATGGGACGAAAATAATCACCATTTCCAAGCATGGATGTCATTCATCATTGGGGTACACCCCGAAGATGCTTCTTAGCACATTTGTGTTAATTCAATATTATTGAACATAACAAAAAGACTAGTGGGGTTACTGATTGCCATGATTGACGTCAATAAGTAATAGACAAATTATCTCTTCTATGATATGTCTATTTCGCTCAACCTGAATTCAATGCAATACCCATTTCATTCACCCTAAACTTTATGTACTTTTTAATGTCATGTTTAATTCATTCACTTTGAATTGAATGTGCAAATTTGTTGAATTAGACCATGTTAAGCCTAGCTTCATCCACGAGTTTTTTAGAATTTAAAACATCGAAAAAATACCCTTGCAACCATTGATAAATGTTGTAACTCCCAACTTGTATAAGAAGTGCAAAACCAAATCACGTAAAACATGGTACTCATTGAATGTAAAGGTTTTTTTTTCATTACATGTACAAGGTAACAATAAACCCTCCTTTGACTCCAATTCAATATTATTTCAATTTTGGTATGTTATTTCAATTTAGCATTTTGGTATTTTGAACTTGTTTGCATGTTTATTTTTCGATTTAGAGAAAACTTTTCACAACAATTGATGTTGTTGTGAAATTTTACTATGAAAAAATGTCGAATCCTAGTTGGAGATCAACAGCCAAGATGCAAACCTTCATGGAAAAAGCTATGGAACAGGTCCGGAAAGACCACTTGATAACTTTCACCAAACATCTGCCCATTTATGATCTAGCCCTTAGTCCTAAGTTCATGATTCAAATTCAAATTCATTATGATATGAACTCTAACCCTAAAATGTTCATCAATAAGCTACAAATGCTTGCCTCAATTGCAATCTCCAACAAGCACAAATTGGCTTGGTTCATCCAATGGAATGAGTCAAATGTCTTGAAAGAAACCAATAAAATTCCAAAGCAAGGCTTTTCTAACAAAATATTTTTCCAATGGTTGCATAAGGCCACCTTCTGGTCCTAGGTAGCTCTTTACATAATTCTTACATTCGCACAATTTCAAATTTCTTTTCAAATTTCTAAGACTCACAAGAGTTGTTTATTGATTTATATGCAACTTGAAGTAAAGGGGAAGAAGTTGTATGTTTCGATGGTGAAGGATCTTGGCTTATCTATGGGGGATACAAGTGAATTGTTGTCCCTTATACACTACATCAAGGAATGGAGGCTTACCATTTGGGAGATTGCATTGTTCCAAGAGTTCAAATCAAAGGATTGAATTCGAAGGAGGAAGGCTTGGGAGTAGCAAGTTGGTACAATCAAAGCTTTGAAAAGAATCTTTTTCAAGTGCATGTCTTCTTGAATTGTTCCCCAATTCCTATCATAGTTGCTTGGATCATCTACGTCTAACATCTCTTTTTGTTTCTTTCAGTTATTTCAATTTTGTTCTACTTCAAAGTGATGTTATTCTTGAAATTCCTAGGTTGTTGAAAATTTGGAAGGATCCCAAATCAAATAGCACAATGTACATGAAAGAGTTATTTTGAAATTAGAGTTAGATTGCCTTAAGGACAACACATGCACACCTCTTCTAAAAGAGAACTTTGAGATAAGCATGATCTTGCTTTTGTATAATGTTTTGCATCCTCAGAACTGGAGGTAAAAACCAACAGCAAAAGGAAGTAACATGATGGAAACAAGGAAAAAGGGAAGGGAAAAATAAATGATTCCAATTTGGAAATAGAAGATTCCAACATCCCTGAATACCAACAAAAGAGGCCAAAAAAAGGACATCATGCCTTTTGAGTCCCTTATTGATGTGCATGTGAGACAATTGAAGTTTTTCCTCATGGGGAGGCTGGACGGCAAACTTTTCCTTGGGTGGTACCACTAGGAACCACCTTACCAAAATCATAAGAAAGTTGGACCCAATTTAAGAAATAAAATTTTAGCTACTTGTAAATTAATTTATTTGATTAGACTAGGTGGGCTATGTGTTCCCCACCTATGCACACACTTATGAAAAATAATGAACAACCAAAAACATATAATATGCATTAACATTTTGATTCCTGATCCATTCCCAACCCATTCCTAACCCAATTCTTGACTTTTTTCTATTAAGTGTCCTTCTAGTTACATAATAGATTTTTTTCTTGTTTATTTAATACATGCACAAGGGAATGATCCAAACTAGTCATTAAAACAAAAAAAAGGTGAAAATATAGTTATCATTTGTGTTATTGACTTAAATGGGCCTTAGGGGTTTTAAAATCTTGATTTCAAAAATTCATAACTAAATCAAAATTGATGTAATCAATTATCTATAAAAAGACATCAAGTAGGTTGGCATTTGAAGTATTCTCAAAATTAACATCCAAGAAAAATTCACAAAAAATAGATTCCTTTTGTGTTCTAGATAAAAAAAATCTTTTGTGTGACATTCCTAAAACTTTTTCCTTGGGCATAAACATGGTAAAGTATGCCAACCAGAGACACTTATTGCTTTTATGGAAAGTATCCATAGAATATATCTTAATATATTAAATTCATGAATATTATTTAAGTCAATGATTAACAATTAGAAGTTCTTTAACTTCATTGCATAATATTGAAGAAAAAACATGTTTTAATATGCATTTAAATACATTTTTTGAGACGCAAGTACTAGAAAGTACTTGTCACAATTCTACAAAATTAAGTTACATGTACATGAAAATGAAACATCATTTAAAATTATCATATTTTCAAGTTGATGAAGGCCTAGTGTGTATGGATATAATTTCAACTTTTCATATTATAGTCATAATCTATCAAAGTTTTAATGTAAATTTATTTTGGAAAATTTGAACAATCAACCAATTTAGAACAACTTTTCATCCACTTTTCTTATATATAAATTCTTTAAACTTTATGTTCAATTTACAATAATCTCAATGAAGTGCTTTATGATTTCGAAATGCAACTTAAATAGTTTTTAAAAAAAATTTGAATGTTAATGCTGAAAAGAGACTATTTTTTAAATCAAAATTTCTTAGGACTATTTTTTGGGGCATACTTTATCATGCTTGGATCCCCTTATGAATTCATTTTCAACATTAAAACATATTTTTTTGTAAATTTAATTAGATTTCTGAATTCTACATGACTTGGGTAGCCTTTGAAAAATAATTCGGAATGAAAAGCTTTCTCTATGTGAATCCTATGTTGTCCTGAAACTGAATGGGTCAAAGAAATTTGGGTTGTGACATTCCTAATGGTACTGCCCAAGGATAAGTTTGCCCTGGATCTAAGGGTTTCCAAGAAACCCTTTCTCAACAAAAACCAAATTGAAGGCTAGAAGTGATTTCCTTAGCTGATACATCTTCAAAATCTTGCAAATGTGTTCTTCTACCTCCTATTTAGTTACGTTCTTCAAAAAATTGGTAGAATAAGGTAAAAATCCTTAACCTTTCATGGACTTCCATTATGGTGACTAGGCTACAATTTGGGCATTGACTTGAAGAATTTCGACAAATTAATAATTTCATTACTACTATAAGATAAAATTTTCCTTCCCCCAATTTTTGTGTCTAGATTAGTCATTTTTTTTCATTTTCAAAGTTTAACTACACTTGCACCAACAGCCCATGGCATGATGCAAAACTTACATCAAGCCATCAACTAAACTAATTATAGCTAGCAACATAGGTTTTTTTTTTTAGCGTTTCAACTAAAGGTTTTGGATGTAAAATTTTTAAAAGGCTAATACATATTTTGGATTGTGAAAAAAAATTGTTACATTGAAAAAAACATTTTCAATAAGATGTGAAAAACCAAATGTTTTAGTGTATTAAAATGCAACAAATACACCTTTTTTTTTGTTCCATGGACATTTGCTTTGATGATGTTTAGGTTCCATATTGAAATTAAATAGAGTTAAATTTTGCAAAACCAACAACTTTTCAATAATAAAAAAACATTGTATGCTTATTACTTTAGATTAAGTTTTTGTCACTTATGGAAGAATTGAACCTCTTAAACTACCCATTGCAACATAAGTGGTATGCAAAATAACAAATGCCTCTTATCATAATTGAAAATACAAAAAGAACATTGGTATTTTTCATATTTATAATTTACCATTGGTTATTACAATTAGAAAATCTATTTGATAATGTTAAAAATTACACATTAAAAAAGCTAAAATTCAAAACAACTAAATGGGTCAAAGAAGGTCCATAGCCTAAATGCAACAATTTGCATTGTGAAATCAAAAACCAAAATCACCCATGTGTCTAAGAAGTGTCACTAAAGCTACCAAATCCAAGATGCCAAATCCAAGTGTTAAGATTGTAAGTTGTAACAAAAAATTTTAAATGGTTTAACATCATGGAAACTAAAAGGATTCATGCAACTTTGAAAGTTTGGTCAAGTTTCCAAGGATACAACAACAGCAAGAATCATGACTCATGAATCACCATACTGATTGTTTTCACTGATCCAAAATTTAATAGCCTCTTTGTATGGGAAATTTGCCAAAATGAAAAATCTTTGCCGAAACGTCTTCACAACCATAGGTAGATGCACACCAAGCTTATTATAAAGGCTAGACTTAAGGAACTTCAAAGTGGAGAAACATTTTTCATCCTCCACACTACCAAAAAAAGGGATGCCCAAGTCCTAAAAAGATAGTAGAATGGATATTAGAAATTTATTACATTATAATTTATTAACATAAGTACTAAATGCTACATAGTAGTACTATTTATTAAGGTAGTTAATAGTAAGGTGGGTAGCTAAAACTGAAAAAGCAAAATGATTTTTGGTTCAAACCCTAACAATTATGTTTAATATTACTCGCTCTAATCTAAAACTTTAGTTGTAGACTTGTTGGCTACTATTTCAACCTTAGGGCAATTACTTTGGGAACATAGAAGGCCAAGATGTAGCCACCTTGTGAAAATTGGAAGGTTAAGATAGAATCTAGGCTACATGGTCCATGGCCATAGAACAAGCTCACATTATTCCCATCATGGTGGATGGAGTGATTGGGCTATCACATGGCCATGGACATATTATTTTTGGCTATTCGGAGGCATTCATCCCCCAACTTTTCCCTTGTACTTGGAGCATGACCTCTTTCTTTGTAAAAAGTTGGCGATATTTAGCTAGAAAAAAAATGGTTTGTCCAAATGCTTAGAAATGAAAACCATAGAAGGTTTGCACCATTGATAATGACTAGGAGTGGCTCCATTCACCAAAGTTCAACACTGAACTTTGGTAAATGCAACCAAATTCATGGTCATTTTCACAAAAATTTGGTACCAAATTTTGGTGGAAATGATCCATCCACCAAAATTCAGTGTGAAATTTTTGTGAGGATGCCATCCCAAAGCATTCACTATCATCAAAATTTGGTATTGAATTTTGATTTATTGATCTCCTTGTCTTGAAATGAACAATATTCTCATTAATTGACCTCTTACTCCCATTACACTTGTTTTTTAGTTTTCTTGTTCTTAAGTTCCAACTTCTGTTTGTTCAACTTCAATTGAATTTTGGTTTTCTTTCACTATAGATTTCCCTGAATATGAAAGTTGATCTTGTGATTATGAATATCCCAAGCAATATGTCAATGCCTTATGTCTTTGACTCGACATCTTGTATCCCTGTTTAGAATCAAAATGTTGACAACTTCATGAACTTTGTCATCCTTTTTTCCAAAAAATTATGATTGGAGCACGCCACTACCATGCTTGCAATGATCAATTCATTCTCAACAAAAAAAAATTTACGAATTCATGGGATGGTGGATTCCATGTAATTGTGTTGTGAATTCTATTAAATTTTCAATATAGGAAGTGCCAATAATTATTTTCAAAATAATCACTTGACAATTTATTATAATGATTTCATTCCCAAAACATTAAAAATTAATGGGAATGATTCATGTTACCAACATTTTGATCGTTTCTTCATTCAAGATACGTTTTTTGATATGTGTAAAACTCATCTACCATTGCATCTATGTTCATTTGTATAATTCCCCACCACCTTGTTGCATTTCATTGGGATTTTGAAATTTTCTTATAGCTGAACTGCTAACCACACAAAATAGAAAATAGACAAAAGAATCTTTTTTCCAACTTCTTCGAATTTTTTTTATTTGTCTTTATAAATGTCCTTGCAAGGAATCTTACGCACCCTTCCTTCTCTACCTCCAAACTAGGGAGACTAATGGTTGGATATGATTTTGAGTCTTTTTCTACATCTTTTATGTTTCCTGGATGATGTCATTTGCAACCATTCCTTTACCTTCTCCTTCCCCAAAGCAATAAACTTCAACAACCTCCTCTAAGATTCTTGATGGGAAATTTAATAATTTAATATTGAGAAGTTTAACATGGAAAATCATGAATGTAGATAAGTTTATTGAATCATGAAATTTTGGTTGAAGACATATGATAGTTGTAGTTTACAATTTATTAAGAGTACATATCCATTTTGCAACCTTAACAAATATCATGTGGGTGGCTTGTAATAAACATTCCTTGAATATTAAGCCCTTTTCATACTACACTTGTAAATAAGTAAATGTGTGTTTTGTAAAACAAATTGATAAATAAGACTTTGGAAAAGGTAGTAAAATCCTTTAGTTCACTTAATCAGGAAATAATAAATCATTTCCACCACAAATTGGTGTCGACTATAAGGCATACACCTTCATGTTTGTCAACATGAAAATTTATTTGGTTTAATATTTACCTACCATCTATGAATTAGGCAAAACACTATACAATTTGGCCACTAAACAAATCTTTTGTGTGTGTGTGTGTGTTGATTTGTTGTCAACATCCATATAGGCACAAGAAATTTGAGAAACTGAAAAAGTTTGCTTCCATGAGTATATTGCTTCACATATTATTTAGTAGGGCCAACTATAGGGTTGGACCAATCATGTTACTAACTTTTATTAAAAAAACATATTGGGTATGTTTTATGGGTTTTAAAATGTAAACCTTCTAAATCAATAAGAACATATGCTAGTATGCACTAAATAAACAAGGGAACATCCTCCACAAAGAGAGAAATGCAAAGTTCAACATGAAGGATTAGGATTGTCCAATTACATCTTGAATTATTTTTACAAGTAGGTTATAATGTGTTTTTTATAAACACACACTTACTAGCTTCCATGGAAGAAGGTAACTTTAAAAAAACCTTTCAAACAATTTTTTACACATAATTACTTCTCACATATGTTAACTTCAATACATTGTCATTCTAGCTTTGAATTCTTGGATGTCAACTTCTATCACGATTGGTGTCTCTAAGTCATTGGTCTCCTCTTCTTCATCATCATTTATAATAAGAGTTTCAACACCCTTTTCTAACATTTATTTTTCTTTGCTTATAATTTAATTTTTGCTTTTGTTGTTCTTTAAGGTATGAAAGATGAAATTGTTTGCAAAGTGTTCTATCAAATCTTCCATTGAATTCACATGACAAGTGGATGATGGACTTCTTCTTGGGCTTTCCATTGGGGTAAAGAACTCTTCATATTCTTCTTCTTCAATTGTTCCTCTTAGAATGATCTTTTTGTTAATATATTATAATTGATAGCTCCTTGCCTTCTCATCATTATTTTTTTCACATCACGATTATTTGTTAAACCCCTACAATGTAACACATTCATACATTTATTGTGCTTATAGAAAACTTTTCTATTTTCACATTCAACTAGTTATCAAGAACAACCATAAATTACATTAAAACACGTCTACCATTTTTTACATGAAATCAATATCAATATCCTTTCATAATTACTCAAGCATCGTGGGATCTTGATGTAGGTCATTGACACTTGACAATATGGGTGCCAACCTTCCAACTAAAGGAAACTTTGTTTGATTTCAATCATTTCCATTACTTCCAACACTCCATTGAATCTTATAACCCATAAGTTTGTGATCATTTTGTTTACTTTATAAATGGTCCATGTTCATAAATATTGACTCTTATCCCTTATTTAATTGAACTTCACAAAACCAAACAATGTATGGTTCCACACTCATACACATCTTCCACCAACTATAAACAATATTTCATTGTTATTAATGCATTAGATATCCTTGCTTGTGACAATCCTTTCAATCTGCCAAAATCTATGACTACCATTTGATTCTAAGACCTTATCTATATGGGTGACCTTGTAATTGGTAGTACTGAGGTGAACCTTCAACATTCGAAGTTGTTCTATTGTTGTCCTTGGTCCATCATTGTTTGTTGCCTTGGATGATTCTTTCACAACTTTTGGCATTTTGTCTTCACTACCAAGTTCTAAGATCCTCCCATTCAAAATGGAGTTTTGAGACCAATTTTGACCATCAAACCAATGCATTTGCCACCTTGCAATAAACAAGTGCTAATGACTCGTATGAATATTCCACCATGTCAATAAAGTTCTTCGACCACTTTTTGCTCATTACATTTTTGAGTGCATACTTATTTTGAAAAATAAATCCCAATAAATAATCAAATTGCTTTAACAGTCAAATGAACTATAGTTTCGATTTGTGGGGTGTGTTGGCCATGGATTGTTTCCCAAAGCCTAACACAATCTATTGAAAAAACCCTCATAAAAAATACAAATCACCATAGTATAAATTTTGTAATCTTGCAAGTAGTTCCTTCGTGTCCAATATCCCACCTCCATTTGGTATTTTGCATTGATAAGCTTCATCTTTTTTTTTCATGACACCAAGGTACAAGTTTAAGTTTTTATGAATTCAACAAGGCATATTTGCAAGGTGGAGCAAAGATGTTGAGAATGACAAACTTGTATAGAAAGTTCACAACACAACAAATGAGTTCACGTTTAGACTAATAATGTGTGCTATGAAAGCTCTTGATTTAAATACCCATTCCTTGAATAATAACTTGATTCATACCAAAATATAAAATTAATAGTTTACTAATATGATTAACAACAACCACAAACATGTTGGATTTCATCACAACAATAATTAAATTTTAGATTGAAAGTTATTTTGCTAAATGTCCTTTTCTTACATGCGTACATTGATGACCATTCCTAATTATCTTACAATGTCGGATACATTTGCAAAATTCAATTTTTCACATTCTCTTGTAACGAGGGTCATTTCACATTAATGTGATTTGAATGGCTAAAATATCTTTTGTCTTATGATTTTTATGTTGTATATAACATAATCCTATTTAATCACCTTTTAAAAACTAAACATTTTTTGGTAAAATAAATTTTTGTCACTTTTGTTGACAACTTTGTTTCACATTTATGTTGAACTTGAAATCGGCCACCTATTTTGTAACAAATAAAAATTCCTAAACCTTGTGCATTATTTGAATTTTTTATTAAAAAAATTTCTAGTGTCAACGATGATTTTATTTACTTCAAGAGGATCGAAGGGGTGGCAATTATTCTTGATGACGTATACTAGGTGAATTACATGGCAAAATATTGGAATATTTTTCCAACATAATATAAGATGTTTATCATGTCATATAATATTCCTCCACATTGGAATATTATTTTAGAAAATATATTTGTGACATGGTTAAAATATATCGTGGAATATTTTTTCTTGTTCATATTCACATGCATGAGCTCATGAAATAACATGCATGTGTGAGCCATATTGACACAACCATGTGTGATAGTCTCCATTTTTAAGAGTTGCATCAATGATATTCGAGTGTGGTAAGGTTATTAGGGGTTCTTAGCAACTTCATGTTAAAATAAGGAATTATGAATGTGCATGGTTGCGTGGGGGGTCGTTTTCTTTTTCCAAAATACAATATTGGTGAATAAGGTGTTCGGTCAGTTTTTTCTTCAACAAAAAACTAATAACCATAGTTTTAGAAACCTCAGTTGCGTAATTAGGGGTGAGAATTCTTTAGAGGGTTAAAGGTAGAAGTAGACACCAAAATTCATGGTGTTTAATGAAACATTAGTCTTGTTCTAGTATTTTGTGAGTAACAAGGATGTTTGAGACTCATGAAACAGTTGAAAGGGTGTAAATGAAAAATCTAATAAAGATAAAATAATCTTTAAGCCTTATGAACATAAGATTAATTCGAAACAACTTAATGATTAAATAAATAATGTGATAGGGTGGCAATGGCAACATCAGTTTCATAATGAATGAAAAATTTATTTAGATTGTGGATAAGCTCAACGAGGAATTGTAATTACATGTTGATTCCTAGGCTATGCCACAAGGATAGTTCATAATTGCAAGAAATCCAAGATGCGTTGAATGGTGCAAACTAGGTAATCTACTTTGCTATTAGGAAGTAGTCGGTGAATCGGACTACACAACCAGTAATAGTGTCCAACGCCATGAATTGAAGACCATGCCAAGATAAAGGTGTTTTCACTCTTGTAGCAACCTTCACAGATGATTTCAAGTTCATCATCAGAAGTAGGGTTGACTTGCAACAAAATCACCAGAGTGCGAAAGTTCAGGGGAATGCGATAATACCAAGCTTAAAGGGGATCAACTTCAAGACAAGTGCACACCTCTCGCGGTTCGGGATCTTCATCATAAGGATGTTGCATGAATGTCAAATCTAAAGATGACTGCGGAGCCGGTTCTTCATTCACTTGTGTAGTTTGAGGCCCATAAGACATGGCCATACGCAACGCCATAATTTCGAAGAAAGGAAAATAGATCTTCAATTGAAATCAAATTGACAATGAATGTGTGGAAAACTTATTACATCGAGATGCATGGTTGTAAATTATAAGTCAAGGAAAAGGAAGGAAGTGCATAAATAATAGCTTAGAACCATGGTAAAGTAAAATCTTAAGATCAATAAAAAAATGAAAGTTTAAGTAAAATTTGTTGAGGGAAAGTGGGAAGAGGTGAAAAGGTGCTTCTCCTTCTCCTTCCATTGATCACCAAACATTGAAACCTTCCAAGGGTCACCAAACATTAGAAACTTCCATTGGCCATCGAGTTGAGATCTTCCTTCACTTCCTTCGTCCTCCTTTTTTTTAAAAGGGCGAGTTCAGATCATTCAGGGTTCTCTTTTTTCCGAACATAATTTTCGATTTGAGTCTTGAGAATACTTGTTCTTTCAACCTTCCCTAAGAGGAGAAGAATGATTAACTTTAGTAAATGGTGAAAAGAAGGAAAGTGGATTGGATGTTTATAGTATTTTTGAAAGAATGGAAGTGAGTAGGGATAGGGTTAGAAGCTTGAAATTTTAGAGGAATTTCATAAACCCTTTCGGGTTTGGTAACACAACTTTTTACTAGTTTGGGTGTAGAGCCTAGAATTTGGGAGGCAAATGTGTTTTGTAGCTAACTTTCTAATCAGCTAAAGCAAGCTAGATCTAAATAACATATGTGATAGGAATAATAATTTGAATGACTGGAGGTCTGCAACCAAATTGAATTTTCTACCTTTATAAAACCCTCTTGGGTTTGGTAGTACAACTTCTTACTAATTTGGGTGTAGAACCTGTAATTTGGTAGGCAGATCCTTGTAGCTAGTTTTTTAATGAGCTAAATCAAGCTAGATTTGGACCATATGTGATAAGAGTAATATTTTAAGTGACTGGTGGTCTGCGGCCAAAGTTGAAATTTCTACTTTCATAAAACCCTCTTAGGTTTGGTAACATAACTTTTTACTGGTTTAGGTGCAGAGCTTGGAATTTGGTAGGCATATGTGCATTATGGTTATATTTTTAATGAGCTAAAACAAACTAAATTTGAATAATGTATGTGATAGGAATAATGATTTAAGTGACTGGTGGTTTGCTAACAAGTTGAACATGGTGTCGAATCCTTAAAAGTTGGTGTGAATGAGTGATAATTTAACAAAAAAATTATAGGATTTGGAATGTTTGAGCTTTAAAAATATATCTATCAATTCTAAATCGTAAATGATGCATAGGAGGCAAGCTATTTACTTTCAACTATAAACACAATTTAACATCTTGAAACACACTTTGAATTTTTTTCCTTCATCGATAGCATATTTATTTTCAAATATAGTCACTTCATAGAGTCGGGAGTAGAGGGACAAAAAGTCGCCTCACAACATGTTTTTTTTATGTGATAGTGCAACCAATAATGAATAGATTTTGAACTCTTTCATGAACAAGTGTTTCATCAATTATGATTTCTCCCACTTCAAATTAAAATAATGTCTTTGTAAATGCTACTTTAAAATATTGTGAGGTATAACTATTTGAACAAATAGTACAAAAACCAATTTAACAAGTACATCAAATACCTATTCAATTAACCCAATATCTATTGATAAAATATATATAATTGTTTATTCAAACCTAGTTGGTTTATGTACAATTATAATTCTTATCAAGAACAACTTTGGTTTTATAATAAACATTAGATTTTTTCCTCTTAAAATATTTCAAAATGGAATTCATAATAAACTGGCATTGTAAGTCATTTTGTCTATATTCCTAATTTCTTGATAATGTGTATGGTTGTATTGTATTAGTTACTTAGATAGTAATGGTATTACATAGCCCTAATCATGAAATACTTTAACATCTTTGTCCCAAGGACAACTTAATAACATAAAGTAGATAGAATCCAATACACTATTTTATATGACAATGAAAATAATTATATAGGGAATTCCATGGACAAAAAATTCAAGATCTTTCATTAAACTAAACACAACAACACATTATGGGTTTTTTGACTAGTCAAAGAAACAACTACTACCCTTTTCGATTATAATTATAACTATTTAGTCACAAAAATCACTATGTAGTTGCAAAGGCCATTGAAATGTCATATGATGTCATGGTTTTGTGACTATGGTCAATATGATGACTAGTGGGTTTTTTTAGATAAATATATTATTATTCTTGAAATTTTAATAATATGCTTTAAATAAATTAAAATTAGTTAAGTAAAAATACCTTAACTTTTAAGACTAGAATAATGATTTCTAGTCTCACAACACGATGATGTGGCATTCCACATGCACAATGCCAAAACATGTTTTTTATGACTTGTCATCTTGAATTACAATGGGAGAAACAACTAAAACATGGCATAAATGACTAGAAAAATTATTATAGTTGAATTGTACTAGTCGTAAAAGACATGTTTTAGCATTGTGACGTGCTAATAAAATACTTGACTATTAGTGAACATGATGATTCATACACTACTTTGAATAAAATGAAGCATTTATTGGTTGGTCATTATGTTAGAGATGATGTCCAATCCCTTAATGTAGCTCTTTGCATCAAGATGCAAGTCCAGAAACTTTACCTTCATTACAACAAATCCTATCCTTTAAACCATACACAAAAATGACTATTGTTTTTTTCAATTAAATTCATACCCACTTAATCATAACAACCACCAAGTAATGGCAAAAGACATCAACATGCCACATAGCATCATGGTTTTGCAAATGTAGTCAGTATGACAACTTGTTGATTTTTTTGGCAAATTATCATATAATTTTTCAATTTTTGTTCATTAGTTAATTAGTTGCAAGAACCATCCACCTTTGCTATTAATAATGATTCAATCTTTCATGATGATGACATGGCATGATGACAAGATGATGTGGTCCTATCTATCAACATCATTATTCATGAAAATGGCTTATGGATGAGCATGAAGCCTAAACTTGGAGCTTTGAGCTTGGAATTCAAAGTTTAATGTGATTTTAATCCACCTACATGGATGAATATGTCCATAAATGAATGTTATTTTTACATGGATGAATTTTATTCATGATTGGAAAATAAATAAATTCAAAATTATTTATATTCATTTTCATTTATTGTCCAAATATTAAATATTTCAAACTTGAATGGTATTTAATAATGATGAATAATGAAATTGTGACAGTAGGGGAAAATATGATGATGGGACCAAAATGATTTGTAGTATCTTGTTTAAGAAATCATTTTCATGAACAATGCTAAGCAATTCAAGAAATATTGTCATGGAATGAATGTCACCCCCCCTAGTCCAATGGTTATTAACAACGCTATATTTACTTCATGGAAAATTGGGTTGCTTTAAAAATAAATAATTATTTAAAAAACCCCATTATCATTTATGATAGTAGGTTGTTTGAAGAAAACCAAGCAAGGTGCCTAAAATTGAATTTTAATTTATTTCAAAAACCCATTATCACTTATTACATTACGTAGTTTAAAAATATTTAAAACATTCAAAACCCATTATTGTTAACAGCATTGGTTAATTTTGAAAAAAGTTATGGCATCCTTGATAAAAACAAAACCCCCATTGTTGCCAATGATAGTTATAAATAGGTTTAAAAGAAGTTATGGCACCTTTAAAGGAAGGGGAGGAAAAAACCCATTGTTCTCAACGACACTAGGTCAATTTGCTTGAAAACAATAAAAATAAAAATAAAAATAAAAATAATTATTTGAAATGTTTTTGAACAACAATGACCATGGGATGGATGTTAAAATAAGAATAGTAATATAGTTAAGACATGTTTTAAATAATGGCATTTAAACCATAGCTTTAAAATACATCTATAATGAAATTTACATTATATTATTTAACAAATGTTATGTCATATATAATTAGATTGTGTCATAAAGCTTGAGTTAATTAAAATTATGGAAAAAATAATTATCCATAATCATTTCATGATAAAATAAAACATTCATCCATAATGAGGATGAATGCTTACATTGATCCCCATGTTTGTGTTTAGGTTTATTAGTACAACATTCATTTTTCAGTTAAATTTTTGAGTCTTATTTGCATGTGTATAGGCAAAAAACATTTTACCATCCACAAGAAAAAAAAGCTTGATTTGCAACTGGTGTCTACGACTGTTTTTTAGTTGAAAGAGACATTTTACAACTAACTATCTAGTAGTCGCCTAAGACAAGTCGCAGACAACAAATAGTCACATAAACATTACATCAGGATGATGTCATTAGATGGTAGATGAAAGCTAAATTTAGTATATATTGTTTCATCAGATGGGGCTGGTATATACAAAGTGTATATGGGGCATCATTTTGCGATTGTAAGTTGCAACTATTTTGGTGGATCCAACCTCCAACCATGTGGAAACACATGTTAACTATTTGAAATACTTAAATTATGTTCCTTAAATCTTTCCAAATTTATCTAGGTCATTGGATTCAACACATTGGGATTGTCACATGTGGTAAGACAATGTAAGATCAAGTTTTTCCTAATCTTATGGGTAAGGAGTGGCCATGTTTTTTTTCTAATTAACTAATGGGTTATTGCCACATGGCATGGTTTTTAATATTTGGACCATTCAATTCCTATGTTTTTGATTTACAAACGTGGCATTTGATTAAAAGGTTTGATTTT